>Ga0272441_10004159_pt1 | contig 26633 bp, 23 predicted proteins | sample SSMProp6N_FD_193582 | JGI IMG/M metagenome (GOLD analysis project Ga0272441, IMG submission 193582) | Marine sediment archaeal communities from Little Sippewissett salt marsh, Falmouth, MA, United States - SSM-Prop-6N | ecosystem: Environmental > Aquatic > Marine > Wetlands > Sediment ... | reverse complement strand
ACAGATCTTCCCATTGCGGTTAGCAGCACTGCCTTCTGCACGCAATATCCCTTACCCCATGCCAGCACCCTGGAGGCCATGAAATCTTCTTCAAATACAGAGATCATGTAGAGGCTGTAAGGGATTGAATCACGGACAAATGAAAAAAGTGCAACGGCTTTTTCCACTTCAGTAGAGCAGTGTTTTACGAGGTCGTAAGCGAACTTGATAATACTTGGATGATCGCAATCAATGGTTGGTGTGGCAGCAAGATATTCATGTAAGCCCTTCATATCGGATCCTTCTTTCTTACAGATTTCTGCACATTTTTTTGTTCTATCCTTATGATCAACAATTTTTCTGGGTTTTTCTGACGATTGTATCCATAACGAATTCCTGCAGACATGGGCACAGCCGGTTGATGGCGTAGACAAATTTCGGGTTCCAGCCCGGAATAATCAGGAAATGCCCTTTCTGAATGCCCTTTAAGAGAGTTTGGGCTACTTCCTCAGGCTGCATCAAACCGGCACTCTTACTCAAGGCACGGGTTTCAGGAGGACTGGTTTGTTGAGACTCAGCAAGCATCGGGGTATCCACATCCGCCGGACAAAGCACAGATACCATAATAGTATATCGTTTCAGTTCACTGCGCAGACACTCGGAAAAACCAACCACGCCGAATTTCGAAGCACTGTAGGCGCTGTAGCCGAAACTGCCGATCAGACCGCCCAAAGAAGAGATGTTGACAATATGGCCGCCTTGCATCTTCATGGAGGGCAACAGTGCGGCTATAGTGTTTCGGGTGCCATATAGATTGGTTTTTACAGTCTGATCAAATGTTTCGTAGGAGACATTCTCAAAATAAAACGAACCGCCCATACCGGCGCTGTTGATCAGAATGAAGGGGGCTCCAAACTCACGCACTACCTGTTCCATTGTCTGTTTGACATCTTCATTAACGGCAACGTCTAATTGGAAGCAGGCGAATTTCTGGTTATCGCAAATCTTTTTCGCCTTTATTTGCTTTAATGCCTGCCGAAGTTTTTTCACATCACGGCCAAAAATAGCAAGATTAGCCCCCAGAGATGAGAACATTTTGGCTGCAGCCAGACCTATGCCGCTGGAGCCACCGGTTATCAAAACGTTTTTGCCTGTATAATGCATGGTAGTCATCCTTGTTTGTAATGAACATCGCAATACAAAAGCAGTATATAAGGTAGGTTTGTAACGCTTGATATGTCAAGCGCAGATCTGCCGCTGGCTCACCAGATCTATTTTTTTGGAGTTCAGCGGGGCTTGATTGTGGCGCAAATTCACTTTGCAGTTTTTCCGTGGCATGCTAAAAAGGGAAATGTTGTATATAAATTTTTTCTGAATTAAGGAGGGGGCAGTGAACAATGTTGATGGCACTGACAAGGGGGATGTCAAGCTTTATGCCCTGAGCACCTGTGGCTGGTGCCGGAAAACCAAGAATCTGTTGAATGAACTGGGAGTTAAATACAGCTATATGGATGTTGACCTCTTGCAAGGCGATGAGAAAGATAGGGTTATGGAAGATGTGAAACGGGTCAATCCGCGCTGTTCGTTTCCGACCATGGTCATCGATAATGATATCTGCATCACAGGGTTTGACGAGCAGCAGATCAGGGAGAAATTGGGGTAATGGAAAACGTAAATGATATCCTCCCTGAGGAATTTGAAAAATTTTATGAAAAGCTAAAAAAGGACGCACAATCCGCAGGATATTTGCTTAACCCTGATCAAGAAACAACCCGGGAACTAATAAAAGGACTCATGATAAATGCGAGACGTTATGGGTATCAGGCATGCCCCTGCCGGCTTGCTTCAGGGATCAAAGAGGAAGATCTCGATATCATCTGCCCCTGTGACTACCGCGACTCTGACCTGTTCGATTACGATGCCTGTTACTGCGCCCTGTATGTTTCCCGGGCTGTTGTTGGAGGTGAAAAGCAGGTAAGGCCTATCCCTGAAAGAAGACCTCCGGCAGACCGGCGTAAAACCGGAAAGCAAGGTGAGCAGGCAATGCCATTGGCTGCTCTTTCTTATCCTGTGTGGAGATGCAGGGTGTGTGGTTACCTGTGCGCCCGCGAGAATCCACCGGAGGTATGCCCTATTTGCAAGGCAAGCAAGGAACGCTTTGAGAAGTTTCTATAGGAGCATTCTTTGAAATCTGTTGAAGTTAAAAAAGAATTGAGGATAGCAAAATGAAGATACTCGTAAGTGGTGCTTCAGGCTTTCTGGGAACAAACATTGTTTTGCAGCTCCTGGAAAAGGGTTATACAATCAGGGCATTCAGTCTTGAAGGGTCAAACACTGCATATATAGACAAACCCGGGGTGGAAATGGCCTTTGGAAATGTAGCAGAACCGGCAGCGGTTGATATCGTTATGGATGGAGTGGATGCTGTCATCCACACTGCCGGTGATACCAGTTTCTGGAAAAAACGCTTTGAACGCCAGCGCAAGACAAATGTGGACGGTGTGCACACGGTTATGAACTCCGCTCTCAAACATGGCATCAAACGGGTCGTTCATACCAGTACGGTGGATTCCCTGGGCTATAATCCGTCTGGCCTGGCGGATGAAAACTGGAAGATCTACAATTATGCCAATAGCGGCTATAATTATGCCGATACCAAACGTGAAGGTGAACGGATTGCCCTGTCATATGTCAACAAGGGCCTTGATGTGGTGGTTATTAATCCCGGCAGCATGTTGGGTCCTTACGATCACACCCTGCAGTTCGGTCGCTTGTTCATGGATATCCGCGACAAAAAGGTCCCGGGCATCCTTCCCGGAGGGGCACCTTGGGCACATGTTGCCCAGGTGGCCAAGGCTCATATATCAGCTCTGGAAAAAGGCAGACCCGGCGAGAGATACATTTGCGGCGGGGTGAATGAAACCTACAAGACCCTTTTCACTCTTATTGCGGAGGCAATGGGGGTCAAACCACCAGGATTTGTCCTGTGGCCATGGATGAGTGTTGCCTACGGCTATCTGATGGAGTTTATCTCCGAGTTCACCAACAAACCGCCTGAGCTTAATCCCGGGCAGGCACGTTATATGTCGGTATTCCCCAGGTATGATTCCGCCAAGGCGATAAAGGAACTGGGCTTTGCCTGTATTGCCTTGAAAGACATGGTGCAGGACGCTTGCGACTGGTACAGCGCCAATGGTTTTATCTGAGAAATTTGTCTGGCGTTTCTCGAGCAGAGCTTGAAGCTATGGCTGGCATACAGCGACAAACTGGAATTTCTGTGAATCGAAGAGACCCTTGTCACTCATTTTTAGCTCGGGAATTACCAGAAGTGACATGAATGACAGTGTCATAAAAGGCGCTTTCAGAGGTGAACCGAGTTTTTTTGCCAACGTATTGAGCTCGTCATATGCTTTTGCTACCTGAAATCCATCATCGTCTGACATAATCCCTGCAATCGAAAGCGGCAATATCTTTTGGAAATTATCACATGCTACGGCAATGCCACCTTTATGTTCGATAATCTGGTTGACCGCGGCACATAGATGCTCATCACTCACCCCAACGGCAACGATATTGTGCGAGTCGTGTGCTATCGATGCGGCAATAGCGCCTTGCTTGAGGCCGAAATTCTTTATAAATCCCACCGCCGGGCTGGCATCCCGGTAGCGGTTGACCACTGTGATTTTCAATATATCACGCAGAGGATCACTTACGCAGAATGTATCTTCAATTTTTGCTTGCGCTTGAATCCGGCCGGTTACAAGCTGAGAGTCAAAGGCTTCGATGATGTTGATCCTGCCTCCTTTGCATCTGATCCGGAAGTCCTCGGGGGATTTCTTACAGGCAGCAAAGGAATTGATGGTTCCGGGTTTTCTGCAATTTAGCAGAGGTTTTCCGTTTTCGGCAATCTTGAACCCGTCAATACATGTCATGCAGATGTTAAAATTTTCAAAATTATCGATAACAACGAAATCTGCCGGATCTCCTGTCTGCAGCAGGCCTACATCAAGTGAGTAATGCCGGATCGGATTGTGGCTGGCGCAGCGCAGGACATTAAATTTATCAAGTCCCAGCGTCAGCGAGCGTTTCACCATGTAGTTCACATGATTGTTTACCAGATCATCGGGATGTTTGTCGTCGCTGCAGAACATGCACTGTTCGGGATATTGGTCGATAAGGCCATTTAGTGCCTCCAGGTTGGAAGTTGCCGAGCCGTGCCTGATCTGAATGTTTATGCCCGCAGAGAGTTTTTCAAGGGCCTCGTCAAGGTTCAGGGTTTCATGGTCGGTTTTGATCCCGGCTCCCAGATATTTCTCAAGGTCTATTCCCTTGAGGCCCGGCGCATGGCCGTCTATGGCTTTATGATAGGTTTTGGCCAGTGCAATCTTCTTCATGATGCCGGGTTCCTGAGCAAGCACACCAGGGTAGTTCATAACTTCGCTTAAGAAATGGGCTTCATTGTTTTTGAAAAGCTCTTCGATATTCTCCGGGCTGATTGTTGCTCCGGAAGTCTCAAAATCTGTAGCCGGTACACATGAAGGAGCACCAAAATAAAATTTGAAAGGTGTCGTGCGGCCATCTTCTATCATATAGCGGATGCCCGGCATACCCATGATATTTGCAATTTCATGCGGATCGGACACAGCCGCAACACTTCCGTGAATAGCTGCAATACGTGCGAACTCGGAAGGTACGAGCATTGAACTTTCGATATGAATGTGCGCATCAACGAAACCGGGAATGATGTAGGTTTGGTACTGTTGTATATCCCGGATGATCTCGACGATCCTGCCGCCTTTGATTTTCAATGTTCCCGGATAGATTGAGCGATGAATAATGTCTACGATATTTCCTGCAATGGTTTTCACCTGAGAGTACATAGTATAACCTTTTTTTGATTGTATGAATTTGATTTCATACAATCAAACTGATTGCAGTTAGTAAAGTCTTCTTTTTTACTAAAACGGTTAATCTGCGTTGATCGGTCTTATGTTTTTATAGGCACGCAAGTTTATAGGGTGACGGGAATGTATTTCAGGATAGACGTTAAATATGCTATCATATTATCAACCAGACAAAGCAGGATAAAGTCATGGAATTCAAAAGCGTAGAAGATGTTCAGGTACGGCTGGAGAAGGCCGAGTATATTCCTTCACTGGAAATTGCCACGGTTGTGTTCCTGGCCGAGGCCACGGACAAGCCGATCCTGGTTGAGGGACCAGCCGGTGTGGGCAAAACCGAATTGGCCAAGGCTGTTGCAAGAAGCCTGAAAAGGGAGTTGATCCGCCTGCAGTGTTATGAAGGGCTCGACGAGTCAAAGGCTCTTTATGAGTGGGAGTATGCCAAGCAGCTGCTCTATACCCAGATGGTCAAGGAAAAGCTGAATGATATCATTTCCGATTCTCATACATTGCGTGAGGCGGTGGATCAGATCGCCGCCCAGGAAGATGCTTTTTTCTCTGAGCGTTTTATTCAACCGCGTCCCCTGCTGCAGGCAATCAGTTCTGAAAAGCCGGTCGTGCTTCTGATTGACGAGGTTGATAAATCCGATCCCGAGTTCGAAGCATTTCTGCTCGAATTGCTTAGTGATTTTCAGGTTTCCATCCCCGAACTGGGCACTCGCACGGCGCTCAACATACCCTTTGTAGTGTTAACATCAAATAATTATCGCGATATGAGTGACGCTCTCAAAAGACGCTGTGTGCATATCTACATTGATTACCCTGAGCGCGATCTGGAGATTCGAATTATCAAGCTCAAGATACCCGGCATAGATACAAGATTGGCAGGGAAAATTGTTGATACGATCAGGAATATCAGGGATCTTGAGTTGAAAAAACGACCCTGCATATCTGAAACCCTGGACTGGGCTCATTCTTTGATTGCGCTTCAGGTTGATGATATCTCTCCTGATCTGGTAGCAAGTACACTGAACATGATCTGCAAATATCGCATCGATGCCCAGCGAGTCAAAGAGCAGATTGAAAGTATCGTGAGTTAACCTTTCGGGCATGGTTAACCTGGTTCAGAAATTTGTCTCGTGCTGCCGGGCTGCCGGAGCGCGAATTTCGACCTCCGAAGTTCTGGACTGCATCACTCAGCTTGAAATGATAGATCTTCTTGAAGAGCCGCAATTTCGGGCAACCCTGCGATCTAATTTTGCCAAGAGCAGGCGGGAGCAGAAAAAATTCGACGACCTCTATGCGTTGTTTTTTCACGAGCTGCACCAGGATGCCAGGATGTTTCAAGCAGATTCCAGCTCCAGCTACAGCAAAGAAATTCTGGAGATGTTGAACTCTGTGGAGGATCAGGGCCAGATCAATCAGGCCATAGCCGATTTTCTCTCTGGTGATCCTCTGGCTTTCCTCAACGAGCTCGATCGGATCCAGAGTGAAGGGGAGGCCTTGCCTCAGGGATTCGTTAGATTCAATCTCGGGCCGCTGGCAGGCCGTCTGGAAATCATGATCCAGCTCAATGCTGTCCGGGATATGATTATGCAGTATCTTCACGACAATCGGGGGCGGATTTTATGGGAAGCCAGGCGTGCGTTGCGGACACATTTTGAAAAACGCTTGGACAGTGCCTTTCGTATGTTGATCAGGGATTCAAGACCCTACAGCGAAGATGTATTGCAGGTAAAATCGTATGAACAGCACCTTAATCAATTGGGTCAAAAGCCCTTTGCCAACTTGACACCAAAAGAGGTTGAGGAAATGCGTGAGGTTATAGATCAGCTGGTACGTAAGCTCAAAGATATCGTCAGCCGGCGCTATGCCTCCCGGGAAAGGGGAGTTCTGGATGTGAAAAGAACCCTGCACCGTGCCGCCCGCTACCACGGAGTGCCGCTTGAGATACAGTTTCGTAGCCGGACTCGGCGCAAAGGTAAAGTGGTTACCCTGTGCGATGTTTCCAGTTCGGTCTGGTCAGCGGCGCGTTTCATGCTGAACATGCTCTATTCGCTGCAGGAATGTTTCACGCAGGTCAGAAGTTTTATCTTTGTTGCAGGTCTGGCTGAAGTAACCGAGACTTTCGAGCGCAATGAAATCAACCAGGCCATTGAAAAGGTGCTCAAAGAAACCGATATTCACTACAATGCATCCACTGACTATGGCGAGACTTTTCGACATTTCAAGCGTGCTTATCTGGATGTTCTAAATAAAAAGACCACCCTGATCATTATCGGGGACGGCCGGTCCAATTATTTCAACCCGGAGGAAGAGATCCTGGAGGAAATGCGGGAGAAATGCCGTCGCCTGATCTGGCTGAACCCCGAGCCCGAACAGGTTTGGTACACGGGTGACAGCGAGATGCGGACCTATGAGGCTTACTGCCATGAAATACGCCCCTGCCGTAATCTCAACCAGCTTGTTGATTTTATCGAGGACCTGGTTTTGTAAAATTGCCACAAGTTCTACTCAGTATATGCTATTCATTAAAGGTCCATTTATTTGAGGAGGTTGGAGTATGGCTACTGCGATTACAGATAATCTTCTTGTTTTCCGAGATCAATGCGCACGTTTTGCCCGCCAGTATATTGCAAGCCGACATGATCTTACCACAACAAGTAAATTTCCCTGGGATATCTGGCGTCAATTGGGTAGAGAAAACCTAATGGGGCTGGGAATTCCCGAAGAGTTTGGAGGCATGGGCGCTGATGCCCTGGCCATAGTGGTGGCGGGCGAAGCTCTGGTCCATAATGGCGGCAACCTGGGCATGGTGCTTTCCTGGATGATCCACCAGATTTTAAGCCGTTTTTTCATTATGCAATATGGCAACTCTATCCAGCGACAAACCTATCTCCCCGATCTGTCGCGAGGGACTAAAACTCTAAGCATGGCGATCTCAGAACCGAAAACAGGCGCTCATCCCAAGTACCTTCAGACCAGCGCCCGCCTGATAGATGGCGAGTTCCATCTGACAGGCGAAAAGACCTATGTGACCAATGCGCCGATTGCGGATCTGTTCATTGTGTTTGCAATTACCGCATGTGAAGCGCACCGCAAACGCTTCAGTGCCTTTTTGCTGCCCAGGGATACCCCGGGTCTTTTTGTGAGCGATCCAATCGAACTGCCGTTCCTGCGACCCTCTCCTCATGGAGGCATTGTCCTGAAAGATTGCAGGCTCGGCACTGAGGCTATCATCGGACAGACCGGATCGGCCTATGAAGAAATTGCGCTACCCTTCAGGCAACTCGAAGACACTTTTATGCTGGGACCGTTCGCCGGCGCAATGCAGAGGCAAATCGATCTTCTGGTTCAATGCTGTAATACTCAGGGTGTTACTACAACAGAGAAGATCGAATTTCAGCTGGGTGATCTGCAAGCCATGGTTCACAGCCTCAGAATTATGGCTTATGAGGCGGCGATGATGATTGATCGTGGCGGTAACCACCCTGAGTCACCTTCAATTGTCCTGTATGCAAGAAACATGGCTGTAGACTTTCAATCAAAGATTAAGGACTTCTTGTCTTTTACCGGGCTCAAAAGAGAAGCTCTCTTTGATCAGATAACCAATGACTTGGCACAGGCAGTGATGATTGCCAGGAACGTTGCCGATATCAAGCAGAAGAAACTCGGTAAATTTCTGCTCGATTTTACCCAATAGCTAGTTGTTCTGCTTAAGTAGTTAATTATACAGTGTGATATGGCTGGAAGGTGGTTGCTTAAGTGTATACAAACTTTCCTGTCCTCTTGAAACCAGGATAAAGTGAGTTAATTTATATTGAATAGATTGGAGGAAACTCCGCGGTCCTCATTGAAAAAAGGATGGCTCGTTTAGGCCCACAGCAATGCCATATAAAAAACATAGAGGTTGAAAGGTTAAATGAACAGCTCCTGGCAACTGGATCCGAAAGTTACTGAAATCATAGCCAAAGCACAGGATCTCAAAGGAATAGATGAAGCCGAGGCCGTGCTTCTGCTTCGGTTGGATCTATACAGCAAAGAGGTTTATGCCGTGATGGAAACCGCCCAGCGCATTTCCAGGCAGCTCTTCGGGGATAAAGGAGAAAACCATTTCCATATCGGCGTCAATGTTGAGCCGTGCCCCTACAATTGCCGCTTTTGTTCGCTGGCCAAGAATATGAATATTTTTCAGAACCCTGTTGAATTCAAAGAAGAAGAAATAGTTGTCTGGGCGTTGAGGGCCGAGCAGCAGGGTGCCGATGCCATCAATATCATGACCACCGGCACGTTCAAGCTGGAGAGGCTTATGGAAATTGCCCGGATGTTATCCATGCATATCTCCATACCACTGGTAGCCAATACGCGAGACATCGACCATAAAGAAGGGGAGGAACTATTGAAGGCCGGTTTTGTTGGGTTCTACCATGCCCTTCGTCTCGGCGAAGGCCGGGACACTCCCTTTTCAGTAAATAAACGCATCAAGACCATTGGGGTTGTAAAAGATGTGGGTTTGCTCTGGATGAATTGTGTCGAACCGGTCGGTCCGGAGCATACTCCCGAAGAAATCTCCCATCTCATGGTGCTGGCCCGTACCTATGGAGCCACCTATAGCGGGGTTATGCGGCGTATCAATTTCCCGGGATCGCCTTTTGAATCCTGCGGCATGATATCGGAGAGGGAGATGGCCAGAATGGTGGCTGTCAGCCGCCTAGTCATGGGGTGTATACCAAAAGCGCACTGTACGCATGAACCCCACAGCGCATCGCTTATGGCAGGCGCAAATCTCTTCTTCCCGGAAGTGGGAGCCAGCCCCAGAGACAAAATGGAAGATACTGAAAAGGGTCGCGGCACAAGCATTGAGAAGTGCCGCAGGATCTTTACCGAGATGGGATGGAATCCGGATTTGCCTTCAAACTGCTTTCAAGCCATTGTCCAAACTTCAGCAGCAAGGGATTCTTTTGCCGGGCTTTCAGGGTCATAAGCCGGGTTTCGTTTTGCAGTAAAGAAAGTCGCGATTCGTTTGCCTTATCAGACGGGAGATTGTTTATGAAAACAGGATTTTTTACATGGCCTTCCATAACGCTTTGCCTGTGTATCATCACACTTATTCTCTTCGTTCCTTCAATAGGTGTATCGCAGGAGTACCGGGTCGGCACATGGAAGACAGCCCAGACCATTCAACCGTTTTTTTATCAGGATTTTTTGAAGACCGGAGAACAGGTCTCGGTATTTTCATTTACCAACCCGGCTGATCAGAAGTTAGCTTTACTGGCAGGCAGCCTGGATATGTGCGGTACCACATTGGCCCATGCAATCCATGCCGCTTCACGAGGCGAGCCGGTGGTTGTGGTGGCATCGCTGTGCAACAAGTGCTCGGCGCTCGTTGTGAAAAAGGGAGGACCTGTTGCATCTGTTGCTGACTTGAAGGGCAGGAAAATCGGTTATGTTCCCGGGACCATGCATGAAATCCTCCTGCGTGAGACGCTTGCCAGGCATGGAATCTCACCTGACAGGGATGTGAAATTAACCAGGGTCGACTTCTTCGACATGGGGATCGCTCTGGCCCGGGGCAGCATAGACGCTTTTTTATCAGGTGAGCCGTTTCCCACCCTGGCCAAGGTTCAAGGTTATGGAACCATCCTTTCGTATCCTTATTACGAAGAGTCAATTGGGTCCATCAATGCCGGGATGCTTGTTCGCCGGGATATGCTTGAGAAACATCCCGAAAGGGTCTACACCTTGGTGCTTGCCCATGCCAGGGCAACCGAGTTTCTGAAGGCCCACCCCGATGAGTGGCTCAAGAAAGCCTCTGAATTCGGGACACCACTTGAAGTACTCAAAGAGGCCCGGCCAAATATGGAGCTTGTCTGGCATATGGATGAATCTTTTGTTGAAAAGGCCAAATCGTTGGGTGAGCGCATGCAAACCCTGGGAGTCATTAACAATCAGCCCGATTATGAAGCTCTTTTTGATTTGTCCTTTACCAAGCAGATTTATGCGGAACAGCCGGTTCATTGAGATAGTTATGCAACAGAAAAAACAAGGGAAAAATTCTGAGAAATGGTCATACTCGATGCTGCCCTGGATTATTCCCGGAGTATTATTCGGGCTGTGGATCAGTTTAAGTCAAACAGGCCTTATTCCATCCTATCTCCTGCCTCACCCGGTCGATATACTCAAGACCGGCTATACATACATCTTTTCAGCACCGGGAGAGGCTCCCTACGCCGGTCGTTTTCTCAGCGATCTTTTTGCCAGTGTTTCCCGGGTTTTTTTGGGGTTTACCCTGGCAATCCTGATCGGTTTTCCCCTGGGTGTACTTTCCGGTCGACTGGCACTTATCAGTAAATTGTGCAATACTTTCATTAATGCACTGCGGGCAGTCCCTGGCATCACTTGGCTTCCGCTGGCACTGGTATGGTTCGGAATCGGGATGAAAACAACAGTCTTTCTGGTGTCCCTGGCTGCTTTTTTTCCGATATACCTCAACATTGCCGCAGGCGCGGGCCAGGTGAATCCCCGTCTTCTGCAGGCCGGAGCAATGATGGGTGTCAGGAGGATACGCGGAACGTTCAGTATTCTAATTCCCGGCTGTATGCCACATATCTTGACCGGGTTGCGTTTGGGCCTGGGTATTTCCTGGGCTTATCTCGTGCTGGGCGAATTGACGGGAGTGCCCAACGGGCTGGGGGCAGTGATCATGGATGCACGGATGCTGGGTCGGGTTGATATGATTGTGGTAGGCATGATGCTGATTGCCATTGTGGGCAAGCTCAGCGACGGGCTCTTGGTAACCGCCATGAAAGGCTTTTTTCGCAGTGCCAGGAGGATGGTGTAACTGATGAAACGAGCGCACACACAGCAAACTCCGGTCAATCAGCACGGCAGCCCGGCACTTGAAGTGCTCCATCTTTCAAAGCATTTCGAGCTGGGGGAGACCTCTACTCTTGTACTGGATGATATTACCTTTAGTGCCGGAGCCGGGGAACTTGTCTGTATAATCGGCCGCAGCGGGTGTGGCAAGACCACGCTCCTCAACATCTTGGCGGGCTTTATCCCTCCCGGCTCCGGTTCGGTGAAAATGAACGGTAATCCCATTGAACGACCGGGTCCTGAGTGCTGTGTGGTTTTTCAGGAAGATGCTCTTTTTCCATGGTTGAGCGTGCGCGAAAATATCGCATTCGGCCTAAAAAGACGCATGAAAAAGAAGCTCCTTGATCTGGAGGTTGAACGCTTTCTTGCTCTGGTGGGGCTCAACGAATTTCGTGATCATCTGCCTTGTGAGATATCCGGTGGAATGAAGCAACGCGTGGCTCTGGCGCGCGTTCTGGTTCTTCAACCCCAGGTGTTGCTGATGGACGAACCGTTCGTATCCCTGGACTACCATCTGCGTAAAGAGATGCGGAATCTGCTGGTCTCACTCTGGAAGGAACTTGGACAGACCATCATCTTCGTAACCCATGATATAGATGAGGCCATTACCCTGGCAGATCGCATTATTGTTATGGATATCGCCCCGGGTCGTATCAGTCAGGAGTTTAGTGTCGGGTTACCCAGACCAAGAAGAGAAGAACAGACCGAATATATTTTTTTCAGGAAAAAGTTGCTGAATTCTTACGGAGCATTGTCCTTCAAGCCGGAGCAGGCAACTACACGGGATAATCCGCAAGATGTTTGGACGGACAATCCTGTATCTTGGAGCTGTTCATTGTCGAAAGCATCGGGCAGGATGCACAATCCGGAAATCCAGCAACAGCTATTCAATAACAAAGGAAAAGCGAATGGTGAAAAAAAAGTCTATTGAGAGTTAATATATGATACATAATAGACAAGATCAGATGTTATTAGTCGGTGATATAGGTGGTACCAAGACCAATCTGGGCGTATATACACCCGCCCAGGGGCCGCGAGACCCTGTCTGCGAGGCAATATTCTCCAGTGCACAATACGAAAGCCTGGAGGTACTGGCGCACGAGTATCTGGCTCAGGCAGGGCTATCTGTCGAATATGCCGTTTTCGGAGTGGCAGGGCCGGTAGTTCAATCTAGAGCCACTATCACTAATTTATCCTGGAAAATTGATGAAGAACACCTTGCAGAGGTCCTGAATGTCCGCTGCGCCAAGTTGATTAACGATCTAGAATCCATCGCGAACGGTGTCCCTATCCTGCAAGAAGAAGATGTGTTCACGCTCAATGCGGGAATTGTTGACCCGCAAGGCCCAAAAGCGGTTTTGGCCCCCGGTACCGGCTTGGGAGAGGCATTTCTGATCTGGAACGGGCAGTGCTATCAAGCCCAACCATCAGAAGGCGGACATGCCGATTTTGCCCCGACAAGCCCGATCCAAACCGAACTGTGGCAGTATCTGCATGAACGTTTCGGACATGTCAGCTTTGAACGGGTGTGTTCCGGTCGGGGCATACCGAATATTTATGCATTTCTCAAAGACAGCGGGTATGCTCCGGAACCGCCATGGCTCACTGATATACTTTCATCTGAAAAGGACCTGACGGCTGTGATTATCAATGCTGCGCTTGATGAAACCAAAGATTGCGAACTGTGCCGAGAGACCCTTGATGTCTTTGTATCAATTCTCGGGGCTGAGGCCGGAAATCTGGCGCTTAAGGTTATGGCCACTGGAGGTGTATATCTGGCCGGCGGTATCCCTCCCCGTATTATGCCTGCCCTGAAGATGTCTGGGATGATGGAAACATTCCAGAACAAAGGGCGTTTGTCAGATGTAATTCAGAACATACCAGTGTATGTAATCATGAATCCGAAAGTGGCTCTGTTCGGTGCTGCTTCTTTTGGATTAGCATTCATGCAAGCTTGAAATCCCGCGATTAGGGTGGTCACATATGACAGTCTTTGATCAGCGCTGCATTCAAACCAATGGAACGTATGCGGGACAGGAATCATTACCGTATCAGTAAGTTATAGCATAAGTTTTGAGATGAAACCTATGTGCATTGTTGACAATAATATTTAGGAATGTAGAAAAAATCTATAAAAAGCAGATAGAAATAGTGTAGGGGTAATGAAATGTCGAAACTACACCAATTGGCAAAACATGGCCAGTCCTTCTGGCTTGATTACATGCGTCGTTCGCTGATTACTTCCGGCGAATTACAGGCCCTGATTGATATGGGATTGCGCGGATTGACCTCGAACCCGACGATATTTGAAAAGGCGATTGCCGGCAGCATGGACTATGATGAGGATTTTCGCCGTCTGGTTGATGAGGGCAGATCGGTCAAGGATATCTACGAGGAATTGGCTCTGGAGGACATCAGTCGTTCGGCTGATATCCTAAGACCTGTTTATGAAGAAACCGGCGGAGTGGATGGATATGTAAGTCTGGAAGTCAGCCCTTCATTGGCCAACGACACGGCCGGCACAATCAATGAAGCCAGGCGATTGTTTACCATGCTTGGTAAAGAGAATGTAATGATAAAGGTGCCTGCAACCCCGGAAGGTATTCCTGCGATCGAGACCCTTATCGCTGACGGCATTAATGTTAATGTGACCCTGCTTTTTTCGCTCAATCGATACACCCAGGTGGTGGAGGCCTATCTTTCGGGAATGGAAAAACTCCGCAAAGAAGGCCGTGAGAAGAAGAATGTTGCCTCGGTGGCCTCGTTTTTCGTCAGCCGTGTCGATACAGCAGTGGATTCAGTTCTGGAAAAGATCGGCAATAACAAGCTTCGGGGCACAATTGCCATAGCGAATGCCAAGCTGGCCTATGATTACTTCAAGCAGGTGATAAGCTCTGAGCGCTGGAAACGGTTGGCGGCAGAAGGTGCCCGACCTCAGCGACTGCTCTGGGCCAGCACGGCTACCAAGAATTCCGCCTATTCAGATACGCTCTATCTGGACGGACTTATCGGAAATTATACGGTCAATACGGTACCTCCGGCTACATTGCAGGCCTTTCTCGATCACGGACGGGTAAAAGCTGGTCTTGCTGAGAATATCGCTCTCGCCAGAAAACGAATTGACAGCCTGGCAGCACTCGGAGTGGATCTCACTGCTATTACCGATAATCTGCTGGAAAAAGGTGTTGCGGCCTTTGCCCAATCATTTGAAGATCTTTTGCAGTGTATTTCCGAAAAACGCAGTCGTGTCATGTCAGGCCGGCAGCATGTGAGCTTTCAACTGGGCATCTATCGCGCCGAGGTTGATGAGGAACTCAGGGAATTGAAAGAAAACCGGATTATCTCACGTATCTGGGCTCATGACTACACAGTCTGGAAACCGGACCCGAGCGGGATTTCAAACCGCCTCGGATGGCTGCATAGCCCTGATGTAATGAGTGAAAATGTCGAGCGTATCCAATCTTTTGCCAGAGAAGTTCGCACTGAAGGCTTCACCCATGCGGTTCTCTTGGGAATGGGAGGCTCTTCGCTTGCTGCACAAATGTTGCGTACAACCTTCGGTGTAAAGGAGGGCTATCTCGATCTTTCAGTCCTTGACAGTACGGACCCGGCAAGGATTGCATCATTTTCCGACAGGCTCAATCCGCGGCGTACCCTCTTTATTGTTTCCACCAAGTCCGGTACTACAAGTGAGACACTTTCGTTCTTTAAATTTTTTTACAACCGGATGAAAGATTCCCTGGGGAAAGCTCAGTGCGGAAAACATTTCATTGCGATCACTGATCCGGACTCTCCGCTGACCAAGTTGGCTAAAAAGTATAGTTTCAGGGGTATTTTTATCAATGATCCCACGATTGGCGGGCGCTATTCCGCTCTGTCCTATTTCGGCCTGATACCGGCAGGTCTGATCGGTGTGGATCTGAAAAAATTACTCGGCCGGGCACTTGTAAATGCAGTGAATTGCGAGGCCAGCAACTGCCCTGTTTCAGGCAACAACTTTGGTGCCGGACTTGGGGTTGTGCTGGGGGTGATGGCCATGGCCGGCAGAGACAAACTGACTTTTGTCGAGTCACCCGAGATTGAGAGATTTGCGGACTGGGTGGAACAGCTTATTGCTGAGAGTACCGGAAAAGAAGGCAAAGGAATCCTGCCTGTTGTGAGGGAAGGCCTGGGAACGCCGCTGGATTACGGGCAAGACCGTCTTTTCGTGCATATCGCACTTGAACGTGACAAAAGTCACGCTGACGCCCTGACCCAACTGGAAGATGCCGGCTATCCGATTGTAAAAATAAATCTGCATGATTTGTATGATCTGGGCGGACAGTTTTTCCTGTGGGAGATGGCAACCGCGGTTGCCGGGCACATTCTCGGGATCAATCCCTTTGACCAGCCCGATGTGGAAGCAGCCAAAGTGCTTGCCGCCGATGCTGTCAATCAATACAGACAACAGGGAGTGCTGCCGCAGCTTAAGCCTGTTTTCACTGATGACAGAGTTGCGATTTTCGGTGATATTCGTGTTCAATCCGCCGCTGATGCGATTCATGAATTTCTGTCACTGGCAGGCGCGAATGCCTATTTTGCAATCCAGGCTTATATCGCTCCGTCTGCTGAAATAAGCGAGGCCATGCTGTCCCTGCGTCTAAAGATTCGCAATGTTTCAACTCTGGCGACAACCTTCGGCTATGGACCGCGTTTTCTGCACTCAACCGGTCAGCTTCACAAGGGTGACGCCGGTACGGGCTTGTTCCTGCAGATAACTTCCGGCAATTTGGTTGACCTTCCCATACCGGATGAGGCCGGATCGGATACGTCAAGCATGAGCTTCGGTGTACTCGAGAGCGCCCAGGCGCTGGGCGACTGGCATGCGCTTAAGCAAGCCGGTCGCATGGTTATGCGTATCCATTTTGAAGAGAATCTGTTGGAAGGGATCAAAAAGATTCTCGAAAAACTATGATTGTTGCAAAATCAAGAGACACAAAACGTGAGTTCCGATCGTGAAACTTGGAAAAAATAGCAGCTTAAAAATTCGGTGGCCATGATTTGAAAAAGAAATAGAGAGGATGTGGGATTTGTCTCATTAAACACCAGAGATTGTCTTTGATTACAAAGACAGTGGGCAAGCGGGCAATTAAGAAATCAGGCTGTTGTAAAAGAGGCAATGAAAGGAGATTCCATGGAGAGCTATGAGTACGATCTTGGAATTATCGGGGGTGGGGCGGCCGGGCTGACAGCCGCAGCAGGCGGTGCCCAGTTTGGTGCGAAGACGATCCTGATCGAAAAATCCGAAAAGCTGGGAGGTGACTGTCTGCACTATGGTTGCGTGCCATCGAAAACCCTGATCCGCACCGCCAAGGTCTGGTCTCTGGCTGGAAGATCGCGCGAGTTCGGTCTGCCCGGAATCAGCCTGCCGACGGTGGACCTCGGGGCGGTCATGGATCGGGTGCATGCGGTCATCGAGAAGATTCAACAGCATGACTCTGTTGAGCGTTTCTGCAGCCTGGGCGCTGAGGTGCGGTTCGGTTCTCCCAGGTTTGTTGATAACCATATGCTCGATATTAGCGGGTCGCACATTTCAGCCAAAACCTGGATCATAGCCACAGGATCAAGTCCGACACTGCCACCGGTGGAAGGGATTGCAGATGTTGCCTATTGGAACAACGAGACGGTTTTTGCCCAGAGAACGCTTCCGGACAGGTTGATCGTGCTGGGAGGAGGACCGATCGGGCTTGAAATGGCACAGGCCTTTGCCCGTCTCGGCTCCAAAGTAACAGTCGTCGAATTCTTGGACCAGATTCTGGGCCCGGAAGATCCAGATTTAGCTGAAATTCTGAAAAGCTGTCTTGAATCTGAACGTGTTGAATTCCTTACGAATACCAAGGCGGTCAAGGCCGAGAGAACAAAATCAACTATCCGTTTGCATCTGGCGCCGGCCAAAGGCGAGGGAGACACATCGGTTATAGAGGGGGATGCTCTACTTGTGGCGGCTGGACGCAAACCTAATATCGATGAACTGCATCTCGAAGCTGCCGGAGTTGAATTTACCCCCCGGGGGATTCCGGTAGACGCCAGAATGAGGACAAACATCGGGCATATCTATGCCTGCGGGGATGTGAATGGCCAGCTTCCCTTTACGCATGTGGCGGGCTATGAAGGAGGAATTGCCCTGACCAATGCCATCCTGCATCTTCCCCGCAAGGCCGATTACACTAAGGTAGGCTGGTGTACTTATACTGATCCCGAGGTGGCCAGTATCGGCCTGAACGAGAAACGTGCCCGCAAAGATGGGATTGAATACCGTGCATACGAAGAGCCGTTTGCAGACAATGACCGTGCCTTGGCCGAAGCAGAACCCCTCGGAAAGATTAAAATGCTTGTCAGCCCCAAGGGCAAGCTTCTGGGCTGCCAGATTATCGGGGCACATGCCGGTGAGTTGATCCATGAATGGATCATAGCCTTGAGCGCCGGGGTAAAACTTTCCACCATTGCCGGAGCCGTCCATGTCTATCCCACCATTTCGGAGATATCCAAACGCGTGGCCGGTGATGTGTTCTCGGAAAAGATTTTCAGCGAACGCACCAAGAGTATGTTGCGACTATTGTTTAATCTAAAGGGTAGGGCTTGCACATTTGTGCAAAACAGATGAGTAGTTACCTGATCCGCAGCTGTTCAAATATACTGCTGGTGAACCGGGGAAAATAATATTTTTTCCCAATGGTTTTTCCATGACAACCTTGGTGTCAAATTTATCGGCGCAGACATTTTGGTCTGCCAGGTTACGGATGATTATGGGAGCTGAAAACGGCGGCACAGAAAAGTATAAAATCAGCTATTTCTGCTCGTTCAGCGACCAGTCATATCCCAGGTAATTGATTTTGTATTGAGCTTTTAAAAGGTAGGTTTTGTCGCCTTCATTCAGATAGGCGCTTATGAAATTCAGGCTTGCCCTCTCGGCTTTATTGTGTTTTGTAAACCGGATTTCAGTCCCGTAGGTTTTGATGAAATCTTCACCAAACCACTTAAAGTAGGGAGAGAGATGCACGGTTGATTGGTACCTGTCGATGGCGAATTTGTCATGATCCTGAAGAAATCTGAAGGTCTGGCCATAGAACTGATCTTTGAGTGAGTAATCATAATATGGTTCATTTCGCAGCAGGGCGCAGCCTATGGAAGCACACACAATTGCCATATGAATGCGGGGTTCGTTGAACTCCACGCGCAGGATTTTATGTTCGATATCGTCGAGAGTCAGATCCTGGACCATTACAGGATGTGAGATCTTATCCCAGACCCCCGGGATTTGGCGGATGCTGTTGCGCGGGTGGTAGAGCCTGGCGGGAAAAGTTGGTTTGATCAGGTAGTTATCAATGATCACCTTGAGTGTCAGGGCATTGTAGGAATTGAACCGGAATGCGATTTTGACTGCGTCACTCCATGCATTATAGATGGACTTGTCCAACTTGGTCAGTTTGTCCGTGAACGGATAGCCCGCTTCTTACCCAACTTTTTTACAATCTTTTTATATGAGCATATTTAAATCAATAAAATACCTGCCAACAATTTAGCCATATTAAATATGAAAACTATTTTCAAATCCAGAGGCCTTAGATGAGAATTGCAAACTAGATGTTGTTTGTTGAGCGAGTCGATAGTAAACTTCAATCTAAGCAATTATAAAGAACCGCGTATTCACCCGCAGTCCCCCTTATATACTAACTATTCTGGCGATTATCATGATGCTTATACTACCGCAGTTAACTCCCCCATTCATCACCAACCAGTGCACTTGATAGTTAAATTCGCGCAAAATAAAATATCAAAAACATAGAAAAAAGTATTGACAATGGGTAGCCGACAGATTAATTAATGAAACATGATTTCAAATTATGAAATCAAAACAAATAAGAATAGCAATATTATTTTATCATTAGATAAAGCTATTCAGATAATCGAGATTTTAAGTGGAGTGCGCAACGGGATGAGTATCACTGAAATTAGTAATATCCTGGGCTTTCCTAAAAGCACAATCCATCACATTTTAAATACACTACTCGTTCATGGCTATGTATCCAGTGATAAAAACACAAAAAAATATTCACTGGGTTTAAAATTTCTAACACTCAGCAGATCCATTCTGGATGCCATTGATATTAGCAAAATTGCTCACGAAAATTTGCGTAAACTTCACGATGAAGCGAGAGATACCGTCCATTTATCTGTATTACAAGACGGACAAGTGTATTATATTGACAAAATCGAAAAGCCTGGATCCCTCTCGCTTTCAACCTATATTGGTTTTAGCACGGATCCACATGCAGCTGCTGGTGGTAAAGTCCTGCTCTCTGAAATACCTCGATCAGAAGTTATTGAAATCTACAAAAACAAACCGCTTAAAGCCTACAGCAAAAAAACAATAACTAACGTTTATGACCTGTTCGATGAGTTGGAAAATGTTAGGCAAAAAGGCTATGCGATTGATGATGAAGAATACTACGAGGGCGTAAGATGTATCGCTGCCCCTATAAGATCGGGGGGTAAAATTGTCGCTGCTATAAGCCTGACAGGCTCAATTTTCACTATGACAAAAGAACGTATTAATGATGAATTACTGGAATTATTGCTGCATACGACCAAAAGAATTTCATCTGAATTGAGTTGGTGAAAAGTTATTGGAAGGAGATATCTTTGAAAGAGATTAGAATTCATGGAAGGGGCGGGCAAGGCTCTTTGGTTTTAGCTCAATTTTTTGCTATGGCTGCCCTTGAAGATCAGAAATTCAGTCAGGCATTTCCTTTTCTCGGGGGTGGAGGAGAAAGGCGAGGGAAACCTATTCAAGCGTTTGTTCGTATTGATAATAAATTTATTCGCTTAAGAACTCGTGTCCATACCCCTGACTATGTAATTGTTCAAGATCCAACTATCCTTAAAGAAGTTGATGTGCTCGATGGCTTGAAAGATGGAGGGTTGGTTTTTATAAATACTCAAAGGCCCTTAACTGAACAAGAAAAGGGAAAAAATGCAAGCGCTTATCAATGGCTTGAGCTTCCTGCCTCGGAAATTGCCATTTCAATTCTTGGAAGACCTCTTATGAATTCTGCCTTTTTGGGCGCTTTTAGCGCCCTAACAGATGAAATCAATTTTTCATCGATTGTTGTGGCGATCGGAAAAAGATTTCAGGGGAATATTGGACATCAGAATGTCAAAATTGCAACAGAAGGATACAACTACTTTAGAAAGGAGTAGATGTGAAAGCAACGATTGGAGCAATTGTTGATGGTGGAACTTCAATAAATTATAAAACAGGTGATTGGCGGGAATATAGGCCTGTTTTTCTGGAAAAAATCGCTCCCTGTCAAGAAGCTTGTCCAGTTGGGAATAACATTCCAGCCTTTTTAAAAGAAGTAAAAAACAAGCGATTGGATTTAGCATGGCAAATTTTGATGCAAGAAAATCCTTTTCCCAGTATTTGTGGAAGGGTTTGTTTTCACCCCTGTGAAGATGCTTGTAATAGAAAAATATTTGATGAATCAGTGTCGATTAACGCCCTAGAACGATTTGTCGGTGATTATGGTCTGCACAAGGGTTTAACAATTACAAAGCCTAAGATTCAGTTTGAAAAGCCAATTGCTGTTGTTGGCTCAGGTCCTGCGGGTCTTTCCTGTGCGTATCATTTGAGAAGATTAGGCTATGATGTTAAAATCTTTGAACGATCATCCGCCTTAGGGGGAATGCTGCGGTGGGGGATTCCAAATTATAGACTCCCAGAAGATATTCTAAATAGAGAAATTGATAGGATTCTATCTTTGGGAGTTCAGGTTGAAACCGGTGCTTCAATAAATAAAGATTTCTTTTCGGCAGGGTTAGAGGAATTCGCTGCTTTATTTTTAGCAATTGGAGCCCAAAAAACTGTTTCTCTGGGGATTGAGGGTGAAGATCTTCCCGGGGTTTTCTTAGGTCTTCAATTTTTATCGAATACCAGAAAGAAAAACAGGCAGGAATTTGGGGAAAAAGTTGTAATCGTTGGAGGTGGTAATACAGCGATTGATGTTGCTCGGACAGTTTTAAGGCTCGGATCCCAGCCAACCATTTTGTACCGTCGTACACAAGATGAAATGCCGGCAGTCGAAGAGGAGGTGCGGGAGTCATTATTAGAAGGTGTAAAAATTGAATTTCTTACGACTCCCGTCTCGATTAAGAATGCTGGAGAAAATAAACTGCAAATAGAGTGTGTGAGAAATCGTTTAGGCAATCCAGATGCTGATGGGCGGAGATTACCAGTTCAATTGGTTGATTCAAATTTTATGATTGAGGCTGATAATGTTATATTGGCTATTGGCGAATCTGTTGAGACTGAAATTTTTCCTGATAATTTTCAAGTTACCGAAAATGGAGTGTATGTAGATAAATTGGGAGCCACCTCGATTCCCGGAGTATTTGCTGGCGGTGATGTGGTATCAGGGTACCGGACAGTATCGCATGCCATAGGTGCTGGGAAAAAAGCTGCAGCCTCAATAGATTCATTTATAAATAAACGAGATAATAACAGACTTGAGTCTGCCTTTTTAGGAAACAAAGGTGCTATATCTCTCGGAGAGTATATTCAGCCCCTGGCAAATAACAGACGCAATGACCGAGTTGTAAAATTCGAAGAGTTAAATCATGCATATTTTCAGAAAATCAGCAGAGTGAAAATTCCCAAAGTTGATGAATTTCAGAAAAGGATTACCTCATTTGCTGAGGTGAATCTTACTGTTTCAAGTGTTCAAGCTATTAGCGAAGCTGAGAGGTGTTTTCAGTGCGGGACCTGCAGCCTCTGTGAGGTATGCTATACGTTTTGTCCTGACAGTGCCCTTTCCAGAGTTAATTTATATGAACGCTTTGAGATTGATTATGACTACTGTAAGGGGTGCGGTATTTGTGCCAATGAGTGTCCTTCATGTTTAATCGAGATGGTCAGAGAGGAAAAATAAGATGAATGAAAACGAGATACTTGAGGGATCAATTGCTGTTGCTCAGGCAATTAGAAGTTGTAAGCCCGGAGTGATATCGGCCTATCCAATAAGCCCCCAAACACATATTGTTGAGGCTCTGGCAAAAATGGTTGCAGACGGTGACCTAAATGCGGAATATGTGCTGGCAGATTCTGAGTTTTCAGCAGCCTCAATTGTTTACGGTGCCAGTGCGGCTGGAGTTCGTTCATATACAGCGTCTTCATCTCAAGGGTTGCTGCTCATGACTGAAGTTATTTACAATGCTGCTGGAACACGACTGCCTATGGTCTTTACGGGAGTTAACCGGGCAATTTCTGCACCGATCAGTATTCAGGTTGACCATCAGGATACACTATCTCTCAGAGATTCGGGAATCATTCAGTTTTATGTGGAAAGTGCACAGGAGGCCTATGATCTGCACATTCAGGCATTTAGAATTGCAGAAGACCCCGAAATTTTGCTGCCAATTATGGTATGCATGGACGGATGGATTCTTACCCATGTATATGAACCGGTAGAAGTAATCGATCAAAGAAAAATTGATGATTTTCTTCCAGAGTTTCATCCTGAATATTTCTTAGACCCTAAACGGCCACTTACATATGGATCATATGCTGAAGACGATGTTCTACTTGAGTTTAAATATATGATTCACGCAGCCCAGAACAAGGTAAAGGAAAAATTAGATAATATATCTTCTGAATTTGTCCGCAAAACCGGACATTCCGGCGCAAGACTCACCGAAGCGTATCGAATGGATAATGCCGAGATTGTTTTGATTGCGATGGGTTCAATGGTGGGAACCATGAAAGAAGCGGTTGATATGATGAGAAGCGAGAAAATTCCCGTTGGCCTGTTAAAGGTTTGCTGTTACAGGCCATTCCCGGCGGAAGAAATTTTCCAATACTGTCGGAATGCACAAGCTGTTGCCGTCATTGACAGAGGGTTTTCTATGGGCAGTGAAGGACCTTTGTCTCTGGATGTTAAGGCAGCACTTTCCAATTTAGAAAAGCCATATATCTATAACTTTATTGTCGGGTATGCTGGTAGAGATTTTACCACAACCACCTTTAAAGACATAACCTTGAAGATAATGAAGTCTGTTAAATCGAATGAAATAGCTAGGGGCAGCGAGTGGGTAGATCTGCAATATTCACTGATTGATGAGAGGACGCTATGAGTATTACAGCCGATAAAGAACTTTTTGTTTCAGGTCACCGGGCGTGTCCCGGATGTGGTGAAGCTATTGCAACACGTTTGATTTTAAAAGCTACCGGATCCAATGTAATCGTAGTATCTCCTACAGGTTGCTTGGAGACATTTACATCGCCTTACATGTACTCTCCCTGGAACGTACCCTGGATTCATCCTCTTTTTGAAAATGCTGCGGCCGTTGCTTCAGGGGTTGAGGCTGCCCTGAAATATAAAAATCAGACAGATGTTAAAGTTGTAGTAATTGGCGGAGATGGTTCTACATTTGATATAGGATTGGGCGCTCTGTCAGGTATGTTTGAAAGAAGACATCCGATTACCTACATCTGTTATGACAATGAAGCATACATGAACACAGGAAATCAACGATGCAGTTCAACTCCATGGGCGGCATCAACAACAACCAAACCTGCCGGTCGTATCAGTTATGGCAAAGACAGATCAAAGAAAAATATGCCGGCTATTGCACTAGCCCATGATCTTGATTATGTAGCCACTGCATCAGTTTCCTATCCTGTAGATCTGCAAAATAAAGTCCAAAAGGCACAAACTATCAAAGGCCCCTCATATATTCAGGTGCATGTACCGTGTACTGGGGGATGGGGTTTCCCATCGGAAAAAACTGTCGAAATTGGTCGTCTGGCTGTAAATTCAGGTCTTGTGCCCATACTCGAATATGAAAAAGGTATACTCGTCAATGTATATAAAATAACCATTAAAGTCCCGGTTGAAAAGTACTTAAAACCTCAGAAACGATTTAATCATTTGTTTCTAAAAGATAAAGGGCAGCAACAAATTCTGAGCATTCAGGAGATTGCTGATCAAAACATAGAAAAATACGGATTGATGTGAGCGCTGAAAATCATAAAAAAATGGGAATATATTCAAAAGGTTGTATGGGATATCAAGATAAGGAGTGGCAAAAATGATTTTCGATAAATTTTGCATTGATAACAAGGTTGCGGTGGTAACTGGTGGGACGAAAGGAATAGGAAAAGCAATTGCCCTTGCATTGGCCGAGGCTGGTGCTGATATTGCTGTTGTAAGTCGAACACCGAATGCAGAGGCAGAAAAAGAAATAAAATCCTTTGGGAAAAGATATATGCACCATTGTGCTGATCTCACGAAACGAGATCAAACCAAGAATGTAATCTCAGCCATCGTAGAAAAAATGGGGAAGGTTGATATTCTAGTAAATAATTCTGGACTGATACGGAGATCTTCGGCTATCGAATATTCTGAGAGTGATTGGGATGAAACCCTTGAAATTGATTTAAGTGCCGCATTTATTCTTTCGCAAGAAGCTGCCCGATCGATGTTAAAGGAGGGAAGCGGTAAAATTATCAATATTGCTTCTGTCTTAGCCTTTCAAGGCGGTATAAACGTAACCGCCTATACTACGGCTAAACACGGAATCGTAGGTCTTACCAGAGCATTGGCAAATGACTGGGCCAGCAAAGGCATTAATGTAAACACGATTGCCCCCAGTTATTTTGTTACCGAGCTAACAGAGGCATTGTACAATGATCCGATGCGGTCAAAATCAATAACCGATAGAACACCAGTTGGACGATGGGGCCAACCGGAAGATATCGGTTGTGCTGCCGTCTTTTTGGCATCATCTGCTTCTGATTTTATCCATGGTGTGGTCCTACCCGTAGACGGAGGATGGCTGGCATGGTGATACGGCAGAGTATAATGAGCCAAAAGATACAAAATAATAAAACAAGGAGAATGTAGGAATGAGAGCAACTACACAATTGAGGAATTTATTGGATGAAGGTTCTGTCCTGATGGCCCCGGGTTGTCATGACGCTTTGGGTGCGTATTTTATCCAGCGTGCAGGGTTTAAAGTTGCGTATATGACCGGCTACGGGGTGGCATGTTCATTGTTAGGTCGACCTGATTTAGGTGAAATTACAATGACAGAGCAGATCGATCATGCTTCGCGAATTGCAGCTGCAATTGATATTCCATTAATTTGTGATAGTGATTCCGGGTATGGCGGACCGCTCAACGTACAGCGCGCTGTAAGGGAATGGCAAAAAGCCGGAGTGGCAGCTGTCCACATTGAGGATCAGGTTGAGCCGAAACGCTGTGTGGCTATGGAAGGGATGCGGGTCGTCGATTTGAAAACTGCCGCAACCAGAATCAAAGCAGCAGCCGCGGCCAAAGAAGATCCGGACTTCATAATAATTGCCCGTACCGATTCTAAACCTGTACATGGGCTCGATCACGCTATCGACAGGGCAAAGGCATTTTCCGATGCCGGGGCTGATATGGTTTACGTTGAGCTTATGCAAAGTCGTGAGGAGGTGGAAAAGGTAGCCAAGGAGCTGGCCGGGTATCCACTCTTCATCGATGTCTTCGAGCATCCGTCATGTGTTGTAATGAGTGCAAACGAGCTGCAGGAATTGGGTTTCAAAGTCATAAGTTTCCCCATGACGGCCACATTGGCTTATGCCAAAACACTCGACAAACTCTATGCTGATATTTTGGCTAGCGGTGGACGTGGTGCTGTTGTTGATCAGATGATGCCGTTGCATCCATTTGAAGATATTATCAAACTCAAAGAGGTTTGGGAAGGTGTGAGCGAGTTAGAGAAAGACTAGTACCCCCTTTGGTAAATGTCTCGTGGTTTGGCTTTCTTAGAAAAAATTGATTAGGGATTATCGGT
>Ga0272441_10004158_pt1 | contig 26634 bp, 25 predicted proteins | sample SSMProp6N_FD_193582 | JGI IMG/M metagenome (GOLD analysis project Ga0272441, IMG submission 193582) | Marine sediment archaeal communities from Little Sippewissett salt marsh, Falmouth, MA, United States - SSM-Prop-6N | ecosystem: Environmental > Aquatic > Marine > Wetlands > Sediment ... | reverse complement strand
GTTATGGTGTGCAGATGATCCAGAGACGGTTCAGGCACATCTAAAAGCGAAATGCTATCCGCTTTGCGTATCACTGTCTTTGTCAAGGATTTCGCGGGAAACTTGGTTTGAGAAAACAGGTCCCAGTATTGCTGACCGATCTTGGGCCATGTTCTTGTCCGGCCGTAGTCGTAGGCACAGCGTCGGTATTCATTAAAAAGTGCATCGTCTTTTAGCAGAGTGACGATTGCGTCTGACAGGGCTTTGGGGTCGCTGAAGTCAACAATCCTGCCGCGTCCTTCGTCCAAGAGTTCCTCGGCGGCCCAGTAGGGGGTGGAAACAACTGCTTTCCCCGAACCGACGGCAAATGCCAGGGTGCCGCTGGTCAATTGTTCTTTGTTCTGATAGGGCGTGACGTAAATGTCCGTGGCACATAGAAAATGATGTAACCGCTCGTCACTGACGAATTGGTTATAAAACATCACATTGTTTTGAAGACCAAGCTCCTCAACAATACGCTGCAATTCGAAGCGGTATTCCTCTCCGTCGTGGCGGAGTACGTCCGGATGGGTGGCGCCAAGGATGATATAAAGCACATCGGGTTCTGCTTCGACGACGGCCGGCAGTGTTTTAAGCATGTGTTCAATGCCTTTGTTCCGGCTGAGCAGGCCGAATGTTAAAATCGTCCTGCGGCCCTCAATGCCGAATTTGTGCTTATAATAGCTGCTGTCCACGAAGGCCAGGTCCGGAATGCCGTGCGGGATCAGATGAATTTTATTCGGGTTGATTCCGTAAATATCGCGAAGCATGGATACGCCGCGGACATTCATAACGATGATTTTGTCAGAGAGATTGCAAACGTCAACCAGGGATTGACGGTACTCCGGAGCGGGTTCGTTCAAGATCGTGTGGAGCGTGGTAATAACGGGAGCGTCGATGCGCTTCAGCAGCATGCTCAGATAGTCGCCGGCACTGCCGCCGAACAGGCCGAACTCATGCTGAACGGAAACGATATCAACATGGCTGAAATTCAGGTAATCCGCGGCACAGACATAGTCATTTTTGACATTTTTTCGGATTTCGAATTTCACAGGGCTGCTGTACTGGTGTTCATGGCTGGAAACCATGGCGACAACGAGCGGTTCAAAAGCATTTCCTGCGCAAGCGGAAATATTTTTCGTCAGGTCGTTACAGAACGTGGCAATTCCGCATCTCCTTGGGAGATACGAGGATACAAACGCCACTTTTCTCGAGGTTTTATTGGCCATTGTCCATGCCTCCGAGCATCCGCATGATGAATTTGAAAAGAAGATAATTCAATTATAGAATCAAAAAAAAAACTGTCAACTAAAATTAAATCTATTGTTCGAGGCGTTTGGTTTTTTGCATAAGTCTTTATTTTAGAGTTAGATAAGATTGGTTGCGATAGATTTTTCGAAAACTGGGATTTTTCTTGCAAACTTCTATAGGAATATAGTAGTATATTATAATCTACTAACATTATAGGATATCAGGAGAATATGAATGAAGTTATCATCAAGAACAAGATATGGCATGAGAGCCATTCTGGAATTGGCTCTGGAATACGGAAAAGCACCGTTGCAGATCAAAACCATTGCTGAGCGTGAGGATATTTCCAACAAGTACCTTGAGCAGTTAATCGCGATGCTTAAGACATCCGGCCTTGTTCGCAGTGTTCGCGGCCCGAAGGGGGGGTATAGCTTGGCTAAAGCCCCAGCGGAGATACAACTGAAAGATATCTTTTTGACGCTTGAGGGGCCAATGGTTCCTGCTGAATGCCTGGAACACCCCGAATATTGCCCCCGGTGTACGGACTGTGCAACCCGCGAAATCTGGCAGGAACTTCAGGACGCCATCTTCGGGGTTCTTGAGTCAGTGACACTCGCTGATTTAGTGGAGCGGTCGCTTCGTTCTAAAAAGACACAGAACTACCACATATAACACCTTTTTAGAAAGAGAAGAAAGATGAGCAGGATTTACGAAGATATTACTGAGACGGTTGGGCGTACGCCTTTGGTTAAGTTAAACCGCATGGCTGGTTCCGGGACTAACGTACTGGCAAAAATGGAATCGTTTAATCCGTGCAGTTCGGTGAAGGACCGGATTGCGGTTGCGATGATTTCCGCGGCCGAAGAGCAAGGCCTGATTAACAAAGAAACCATTTTGATCGAGCCGACCAGCGGCAATACGGGAATTGGTTTGGCGTTTGTCTGCGCAGCCCGCGGGTATCGTCTGATATTGACCATGCCGGAGTCGATGAGTCTGGAACGGCGAAAGCTGTTGAAAATGCTGGGTGCTGAAATCGTACTGACTCCCGCGGCGAAAGGGATGAAAGGCGCTGTTGAAGAAGCGGAAAAACTGCACAAGAAAACCCCGAATTCATGTGTCCCTCAGCAGTTTCAGAACCCCGCGAATCCGGATGTACACCGAAGGACAACGGCAGTGGAATTATGGGATGATACCGATGGCAAGATCGATATTCTGGTCTCTGGTATTGGGACAGGCGGTACCATTACCGGCTGTGGTGAAATTTTAAAGGAAAAGAAGCCCGGCATTGAGATTATCGGGGTCGAACCGACGGACTCGCCGGTTTTGTCGGGAGGAAGTCCGGGACCGCATAAGATCCAGGGGATTGGCGCTGGTTTTGTCCCGTGTGTTCTGAATACCGAAGTTTATGACCGCATTATTACCGTTTCCAATGAGTATGCGATCGAAGCGGCGCGTGATCTGGCAAGATTAGAGGGCATCTTGGGCGGGATCAGTGCCGGAGCGGCTTGTCATGTCGCGGTGGAACTGTCGAAATTACCTGAAAACGCAGGCAAAACGATCGTCTTTATTATGTGCGATACCGGAGAACGGTATCTTTCAACGGAATTATATGCGCATCTCGACGCATAGACCCCGATGTATTGAAAAGCATTTTTCAACAACGGCCGATGCGATTGTTGTGTGTATCAAAATGCCGGCCGGAGTAACACCCGAATTGAGATAAAAGCAATGAATGGAAGACCGCTAAAACACCTGGATATTGAGTCGCTTGCAGATCAGATCGTATCGACGTACCAGGACGATTCGGGCACCAATTTTATTGATGTTCGGAACCTGCCGGCGAGGGAACGAATTATTCATATTCTGGAACTGCTGCTGGAAGTGCTGTTCCCCGGATTCAGGGGATTGCGCAAAGTGACACGGGAAAATGTGCGCTCGGTGGTTCATGAGATGCTGGTGATTCTCAGCCGGGAACTGAAAGAGCAGATTGAGTTGGCCCTGCGTCATGAATGCAAATTGAAAGAGTGTCCCACGTCCGATTGTTCGGTGATGGCCAGTTTTCATGCCAACGAGTTGCTCAGGCGTATTCCGTCCATCCGACAGGTTTTGAGGACCGATGTCGCCGCGGCTTACGACGGAGACCCGGCGGCCAAGTCTTTCGAAGAGATCGTAATCAGCTATCCCTGCATTTCCGCGATTGCCATTCATCGGCTTGCGCACGAGTTATACCGCATGGAAGTCCCGTTGATACCGCGGATTATGTCCGAGTATGCGCATTCGCAGACGGGTATTGATATTCATCCCGGGGCAAGGATTGGAAATTATTTCTTTATCGACCACGGCACCGGTGTCGTGATTGGCGAAACGTCTATTATCGGAAGCCGCGTAAAGATCTATCAGGGTGTAACATTGGGCGCCTTGAGTTTTCCAAAAGATGAACGGGGTCAGATCATTCGGGATAAAAAACGGCATCCAACGCTTGAAGATAATGTGACGGTTTATGCTGAGGCCACGATTCTTGGTGATATTACCATTGGTAAAGGTGCGATTATCGGGGGTAATGTATGGATTCGTGAATCCGTACCAGCACAGACAGTGGTTGCAGTTTCGCGGCCGGAAGCATTCTACAAGAAAAAAGGCCCGGGTATCGGTGACCAACTGGAGTACTATATATGAGCACAAGCATCATCGAGAAGATACAGACGCTGAAAGAACAACGAAATGCTGTCATCCTGGCTCATAATTATCAGCCGGGTGAGATTCAGGACATTGCTGATTTTACCGGTGACTCGCTTGGTCTAAGCATACAGGCCTCGCAGACCGATGCGGATGTCATTGTGTTTTGCGGGGTTCTGTTTATGGCGGAAACGGCGGCGATTTTATCTCCGAAAAAAACGGTTCTGCTGCCGGAGAAAGGCGCTGGCTGTCCGATGGCCGACATGATCAATGCCCAGCAGTTGCAGGAATTGAAAGATAAGTATCCAGAGGCACTTGTTGTCTGTTATGTGAATTCGACCGCGGAAGTCAAGGCCCTGAGCGATTATTGCTGCACCAGCGGCAATGCTCTCGAATTGGTTCAGACGCTGCCGCGAGAACGGGACATCATTTTTGTGCCGGATAAGAATCTCGGCGGGTTTATTGCTGAACGAACGGGTATTGAGATGATTCTCTGGCCGGGGTATTGTTCGAGCCATGTGCGGATCGTTCCGGCCGACATTGAAGCCGCCCGGAAGGCACATCCAAATGCATCGGTTTTGGCGCATCCGGAATGCAATCCGGACGTTCGGGCCCTCGCGGATGAATTAATGAGTACCGGGGGAATGCTTAAATTTGCGAAAACGAGCGATGTGAATGAATTTATCATCGCGACGGAAAACGGGATCATTTATTCTCTTCAAAAACAGAATCCTGATAAATATTTTTATCCGGCGTCGGAAAAGGCGATTTGTCCAAATATGAAAAAAATATCGCTCGAAAAGGTTCTTTGGGCGATGGAAGATATGCAGTATCAAATAGAAGTCCCGGAACCAATATGCTCCAGGGCCAGAAGGTCACTGGACCGTATGCTTGAGGTTTTACCGAATTAAAAAGAACGACCATTGGGATACAAGGAAATATATATGGAAGAAAAACAATATAAATTAGACACGCTGGCTTTGCACGCGGGCCATGAAGTTGACAGTACAACGTTGAGCCGCGCGGTGCCGATTTATCAGACGACAAGTTATTTATTTAAAAATACTGATCATGCCGCCAATCTTTTTGGTCTTAAGGAGTTTGGCAATATATATACTCGCTTGATGAACCCGACAACGGATGTGCTCGAAAAGCGGATCGCGGCAATGGAAGGGGGCGTGGGTGCCTGTGCATTCAGTTCCGGGATGGCGGCCATTACGGCGGCGGTGCAGAATATCACTCCGGCCGGGTCGCATGTGGTTTCTTCAAATTCGCTGTATGGCGGAACCTGTACCTTGTTTTCCCATACGTTGCCGAAAATGGGGATTGATGTATCTTTCGTTGATCCCAAAACCCCGAAAAACTTTGCGGATGCGATTAAAGATAATACGCGATTGGTTTATATTGAATCAATCGGTAATCCGAAGAACGATGTGCTTGATTATGAAACCATTGCAAAGGTTGCTCATGATCATGAGATTCCGGTGATTTGTGACAATACGGTGACCTCTCCCTGCTTATTCCGGCCGTTTGAATACGGTATTGATATTGTTGTGCATTCCTGCACAAAAATCATCGGCGGCCACGGCACCAGCATCGGCGGCATTGTGGTCGATTCGGGCAACTTTAAGTGGGACAATGGAAAGTTTCCTGAACTGACGGAACCGGACCCGAGTTATCATGGATTGAGATATTACGAGGCCCTGGGCGAATTGGCGTATATCATTAAGATTCGTACCAATATCCTGCGGGATACGGGAGGTTGCTTGTCGCCGTTTAATGCCTTTCTGCTGCTGCAGGGAGTTGAGACGCTGCATCTGCGAGCGCCGCGTCACTGTGAAAACGCATTGGCTCTGGCAAAGCACCTTGAAAAGCATCCAGCGGTTTCATGGGTCAATTATCCGGGTCTTGCATCGCATCCGGATTATCAATTGGCGAAAAAGTATCTGCCGGACGGACAGGGCGCGATTCTGGGCTTTGGTATTAAGGGCGGCAAAGAGGCTGGCGTGAAGTTTATTGATAACGTCAAGCTTGCCAGCCATTTAGCGAATGTTCTGGACAGCAAGACACTGGTAATCCATCCGTCCAGCACAACGCATCAGCAGTTGACCGATGAAGAACAGCTTGCCGCGGGAGTGACGCCCGATTATATTAGAGTCTCCGTGGGCACAGAGCATATTGATGATATTATTGAGGATTTTGATCAGGCACTAAAGGCCAGTCAGGCGTAGAGTAAGAGTTCACACTTTAGTGTGGAAGGGAACGCAGGCATCCTTGCCTGCGCTGCGAAACTTCGCGGCGAGAGCGGGGAAGTCCGGTTCCGTGCAAGCTAGCTTGAACTCTTACGAAATATGAGGTTTTTTATGTGGGATTATACAGACAAAGTACTGGATACGTTTCACCATCCACAGAACGTTGGCAAACTGGATGATCCGGATGGTGTGGGCGAAGTGGGTTCGCTGGCGTGCGGGGATGCGCTGACGCTGATGTTTAAATTGGATGGCGACGGTCGCATTAAGGATGTAAAATTTCAGACATTCGGCTGTGCCAGTGCGATTGCATCCTCTTCAATGCTGACGGAAATGATCAAGGGTATGACGCTTGAAGAGGCGGCCAGGGTGTCCAATAAGGACATTGTCGAGCGGCTTGGGGGCCTTCCCGACCAGAAGATGCATTGTTCGGTAATGGGCCAGGAAGCGCTTGAAGCGGCGATTGCTGATTATTATCGCCGCAAGGGAGGTCAGGTCCCGCAGACGCAAAACGGCAATATTGTGTGCACCTGTTTTGGCGTAACGGATGAAGAAATCCGCAAGGTCGTTCATGAAAATGACCTGACGAGCGTTGAAGATGTGACCAATTTCTGCAAGGCCGGCGGCGGTTGCGGCGGCTGTAAGGGACGGATTGCCGAACTGGTCGAAGAGGTGCAGGGGCAAAAGGCGCATGTCGAACATAAAGCAAAGCCGGCCAAGCCGACCAAAATGACAAACATTCAAAAAATTCAGTTGATTCAGGATACGATTAACGAGCAGATTCGTCCGGCCCTGCGAGCCGACGGCGGCGATATCGATCTGCTGGACATTGAAGGCAATAAAGTGCTGGTGGCGTTTCGCGGGATGTGTGCCCAGTGTAAGATGGCCGAGTTTACCATGAAAGATGTGGTCGAGGCCCGGCTCAAAGAATTTGTCAGCGATGATCTGTACGTCGAAGAAGTAAAAGACTGATTTCAGCGGGAACGATTCCGATGCAAAATATAATTTATATGGACAACAATGCCACGACACAGGTGGCTGAAGAAGTGATCGAAGAGATGATGCCGTATCTGAGTGAAAAATACGGCAATCCGTCGAGCATGCATACGTTTGGAGGCCAAGTGGGCAAAAAGATCGCCCAGGCACGCGAGCGGGTTTCGGCGTTGCTGGGATGTGAACCGGACGAGGTTCTTTTCACCAGTTGCGGCACGGAAAGCGATAATACGGCGATTAAAGGCACGCTGGCGATGCACCCAAACCGGCGAAAAATCGTTACCACCCGTGTGGAGCATCCGGCAGTGCTGACGACCTGCCGCGATCTGGAGCGGCACGGCTACAGTATCAGCGAAGTTAGTGTGGACCGGCAGGGCAAGCTCGATCTGGACGAGTTGGGTTTTCGGCTGGATGACAATACGGCGATTGTATCGGTGATGTGGGCCAATAATGAAACGGGAACCATTTTTCCGGTCGAAGAGATTGCTGATTTAGTGAAGGCACGGGGCATCGTTTTTCATACGGATGCCGTTCAGGCGGTCGGCAAGATCCCGATCAATCTCAGGGAAAGCTCCATCGATCTGCTGAGTCTTTCAGGCCATAAACTCCATGCTCCCAAGGGTGTGGGGGTGTTGTATGTCCGCCGGGGGACACGCATTGGTACGTTTATGCATGGCGGGCATCAGGAATCCGGCCGCCGCGGCGGAACCGAGAACGTTCCCGGCGTTATTGCACTGGGCAAGGCCTGTGAATTGGCGATGCAGACCATGGACGAAGAAAAGACGCGTGTCAAAACACTGCGTGATAAACTTGAAAAAGGCATTCTGGCATCGTGTCCGGATTGTTTTATCAACGGCGATACCGACAACCGCCTGCCGAACACGTCTAATATCAGCTTTGAATACATCGAGGGCGAATCCATTTTGATGCTGCTGGATCAGTTTGGCATCTGTGCCAGTTCCGGCTCGGCCTGTACATCCGGTTCGCTGGAACCGTCGCATGTGCTTCGGGCGATGGGTGTGCCGTTTACCGCGGCGCACGGCTCCATTCGATACAGTTTGAGCCGCTACAACACCGAGCAGGAAATTGATTTGGTTATTGAAAAAATGGCCCCCATTGTCAATCGTCTGCGTGAACTAAGCCCGTTTGTGAAAACCAACGCTTAAACGGTGTTTTTTTAACTTTCCCGGATGGATTAACCGGTCCGTCCTTTCTTTGATTAGAGAAAGAACGGACCGGTTATAAAAATTATTGAGGATTTTCCTGGTCGGTCGTTCCCTGATAAACAGACTCCATGTTTTCTACTTGTTCCTGAAGGGAGGTGCCTTCCATCTCGTTCAGGAACTTGCTCTTGCTTCGTTCGTAGTCAGAAATCCTTTCCAGGTCATTGACGTCCTCCGCTACCTGGGGTGTTAGAAAGATCAGTAGTTCGGTCTTTTCCTTGTCGGTGACGGTTCGTTTGAAAAGCCCCCCCAGCAATGGAAGATCGCCCATGAGGGGTATTTTTTCAACATTTTCTGAATCGGTGTCTTGCATCAGTCCGCCAACCACCACGGTTTGCCCGTTTGGTACCGAAACTCGGCATTGGGCTGAACGTGTGGCAAAGATCGTAGCATCCACTTGGTCAGAAATTCTTACAGTATCAGTCAGTGCAGTTGTAATTTCAGGATTGACATCCATAATTACCAAACCATCGGCGTTGATCGTGGGTGTTACTTCAAGGATAATCCCTATATCTTCATAAGCAACGGTGTTATTGATATTCCCCTGATCGGTTATCTGCGAATCAGTAATGAACGGGTATCGCTGGCCGACATTAATCGTAGCGGGTTGGTTATTACTCGTCGTGATATAAGGACGGGACAGCACATTCAATTTTCCGGTTTCCTGAAGTGCCCGCAAAGTTATATCCAGATCCCCCTGAATCAAATGAGTAGTCAGTCCCTCGGTCGCCTTTGGAGAGTAGTTGAACATATTGGATACTAAATCCCCATCGCTGTTAGTACTTTCAACGGTCCAGTCAACCCCGATGTCGGTTGCATTGCTTGTGGTCAATTCCGCCAGCAGTACCTTTATCAGGACCTGTGGGATCGGGATGTCCAGCATTTTGATAATACCTTCGATTTTGTCATAGTTCTTGGTGGATGTCATGATAATCAATGAATTGGTATCCTCATCCGCTTCGATATAGACCTCATCCGTAACGCTGCCGGAACTCGATGAACTGCTGCTGCTTCCGCCGCCGCCCCGTCCGCCGCCGCCGGAGTTACGCAGATTCTGCTGGTTGATATTCTCCAATTCCTGAAACAGATTATTGAGTCTGTCTGCGATATTCTCGGCTGTGGCGTATTTCAGTTTGTAAAGGAACAGTTGGTGTTCTTCATTCGGATTATTGTCCAGTTCTTTCACCACTTCTTCAACAATCACCAGCATATCGGCCGGGCCGCTGACCACAACGGCGTTGGTCCGGTCATCGGCGGCAGCAATCACGGGTATGTTTTGAACCACGCCTGTGCCTGATGATTGCTGGTTACGATCACGATCACGATCACTACCGCGATCACCACTACGTCCCTGCATCATTTGCAGAAATGGACTTTGACTTCGGCTTCCGCTGCTCGATGATGAGCCTACTTGCTGCCTAAAGACTTCGTTAATTAATTCAGCGGTGCTGTCGGCATCCGCATATTCGAGCAGAAAGACCTTGACATCCGCCACGGTTGACCACTGGGTATCTACCGATTTAATAATTCTCAGCAGGCGTTTTATATTAGCGGTAGTATCGGTGATAATCAGGCTGTTACTGGCTTGATTGGATGTGACGACCGCGTAACTCGACAACAGGGGTGTAAGATCCTCCCTGAGCCGGATGGCATCGACATAGCGAATAGGAATTGTGCAGGTGACCACGTCATCACCTTCGACCATATCTTCGAGCTTGTCTGTCGTGATCACCGGAAGATTCGAATTTGGAGCTACGGCGAGACTGATAATCTTCAACGTTCGCCCCGTTCGGATTGCTGTGTAACCTTCCTTATTCAGAACCGAACTGATCAGTGCGATGACCTCGTCAATGCCCAGCGGTCTTTTGCTGATCAGATTGACACGGCCGGTGGCAAGGGTGTCTGAGATGATAATCAACCCCGCTTCTTTGGAAAGATAATCCAGCACATCCGATATCAGCGCATCCTGGAAATTCAAAACCAGTTTAACATTCTCGACATTAAAGCCATCCGCCCAGTTCGGATCAAATATCTCCACATCATCGTCTTCAAGTGCAAGATCATTTGAGTTGACAGTCGCGGACTGAATCGGTTCCGGAACAGCCGTGTCATTGGGGTCATCGGTCACCGACGTATTGGGGTCGGCAATTGCCGGCGTATTGGGATCAACCCCTTCCTCCGCCGGCGATTTCGCCACGACCGTTAACAACATGAGGACACTTACTAATATTATAACGATAGACTCTTTTTTACACATCATACTATTCCTTTTCTTTGGACGTTACGTTCCCAATTCGCGTTTTCTTCTTTCCAACAGTCTCTTTAATATATCACTTTCATCTGACGGTGTTGACTCTTCGGCCTTCTCTTCTTCTGAAGCATCGTCGTCAGCTTCATTTCCGTCGGCAGATTCTGCGACGTCTTCTGTCACCGTAGAACTGGCTTTACCGAATTCCTCTCCAATTCTGACGATCCGTGTTTCGCCGTCTTCTTCGAACACTACATAATCCAGTCGAATGTCCTTGATCCGTCCATCCAGAATCTTCGTTCCGATCCAAGCCATGCTCGATTCGCCTGAAATTTGTTCTTCAACAAATGCGAACTTATGCGCCCGGCCCGCTTCGGCGGATACCCCACGCAGTACGTAAATAGACAATACGGTGGTCGTTCGGACCCGCCGGGTGGTGGTGCGCGGCTGGACCTCGCGAGGGGGTCGCCGGTCCTTTGAAAACATATTACGTTCATAGACTACTTTATAATTGTCATAGGTATATTTCTTTGTCGGCGGATCCTCTGCAGCGAAGGTTGCCGCGCCCGCCAGCATCAGAAAAATAATGATCCATTTAGTCAATCTCATTCTAAGATTCCTTTTCGTCTGCGGGTTGATCTTTTATGTACACGGTTGACAGCACCGCCTGAATCGTCATCACCTGGGCCGTTTCATTTTTGGATCCTAACTGATAAGACTTGATTTTCAGCGGGATGTTCGCGGTTTCCAGGCTCCATAGAAACTGTGTAACGGATTGCATACTGCCGGTGGCTGATAAAACAAAATCAATTTCACCCAGTTGAGTTTCCGTGGCCAGTCGTTCCGGCTGAACCGAACCTAACTCAAGCCGAGCTCGGTCGGAGGATTCCCTCAGATAGCGATAGACCATTGCCTCAGCGGCCTGAACATCATAGCCAAGACCATTCTGCTTCATTTCAGCCCAGCTTTCCTGCAGCATCTCTTTTCGTTTCAGCGTTGACTGGGATTGAGCCACCTGTGCCTGCAAAGCCAGTCGGGTTTGGCTTACCTCGGCACGTTTGTCAAGAATCGGCTCCAGGAAATAGGCATTAAAAATCAAAAGCGCCACTGCTCCAATGGCCAGATACATAATGATTCGTTCTCGGTTTGTCAGCGCCATCTTATTGCTCTCCTCGACAGTTGAAATTTATCGCAAAGGTCATCACGTTTGTGTTTGCCCCCATTTTTCGTATGTACAGCAGTTTGATGTCTTTGAACAATGGATTTGCTTGCAACTGGTCCACCACATCCAGAATGGCATCTTCATTGGTCGCACGTCCGGTAATGACCTGATTCAGCGACGGGTCCACCGCCAGACTGGTTGACCAGATATCGCTGTTTCGCGGAAACGCGAGTGTCAATTCACGGAGATTTTCGAGGTGTATCGGCTGATGGTTGAACCATTGCTTTGCATAGCCGATCTGTTCGATCATTTTTTCTGCGGCGGGTACATCTTCGCTCATGGAATCCAGATCCTGCTGATACTGTGCAATCGCTTTGCTGTCGGCATACCAGCCGTAGAAGTAAACACCTAACAGCAGGAAGACCGCCGCAACTCCAATCGCAATTCGTGACCGCCATTGTTTTGGAATTGCAGAGGTTTTGGCATGTTCGCGGCTATTAAGAAAATTGATACCGGCCGGACGACCAGCGGCAATCATTCTGTCCGCAAGCCGGGCGGCCAAATCACACAAGTTTCCGGTGGTGGCCGAACCCTTGATGTTTTTTATTTCGATCTGTTTGAGGTTGCTCAATGCCCGGCCGAGCTGCTGTCTCACAGCGGCGGCATCATGATTGGTTGACCACACCGTGTAATCGGGTCGGCTGTTATTGGCTGAAAGTGACCACAATGCCCGCTTGACCTGACGGGAAACCTCATCCGCCAATTCAGCATCGAATGTCCCCTTCGTTTTTTTGGAGATATTCAAAACGGCACTGAGGTTCCGATCCTGAAAGATGAACACTTCCAGCGACTTGGGATAATTGACAATATTGCAGTCAGTACCCGCTGTTGCTGCAAGGTCGAGTCCCAGCGAACTACTGGTGATCCACAGGGGGTTTATTTTGGAAGAGGCCAGAAATGCTTTGATCGCGTCAACCGTTTTCTTAAGCGTCATCAATGCCAATATCGAATCCGCATTTTTGTCTTGGCAATCCCAGCAGTCAAACACAACATCTGAAAAATCCGCTTCAAGCTTGCGCTCCAAATGAATCTTAATCGTCTCCTGCCGCGTCTCTGCATCCTCAATTGGGGGGATTTTGAGCAATGTTGAGACAATCTGTTTAGCCGATATCCCGACAACTGCTTTTTTGGATTTGAAGCCGTTTTCCTTCAAAAAATCGCCGAATTTTGACTGCTGCGAGGCGATGTTTTCAATCGTCATCCCATCGGGCATTGTAAATTCCGCACTGCGGCGTACCCGGCACGTATCACCGGCTGTTTCGACCTCGGAAACGGCAATCGTCTGCCCATAAAAAACAATACCTAAACTGTTTCGAATTTGTTTCATCAAGACTCTTTCGATTTCACTTATAGTTATATCTCTTGTCCGTTCCGCAATATCTCCAGTATCTGCGGATCCAGCGGCCAGCCGAGATCATGCAGCGACTGTTTATAAACGATTTCCGGTGTCCCCTGCACCATATCCAGCACAACATAATAGCGGGCAAACGCTCTGCCGTCATTGCTGACAGCGACAATGTCGGCTGAATACTGAGCCGACTGTGTGGTAATATACCGGCTGATGCCCATGGCTTTCTCGGGGGTTAGCGCTTCGGTAATCCAAAGGCCCGTATCAAGGTCTTCGCCTTTGTCCCGTTCCTGAATCAGCGCGTCAACATCGCTTTGCTCCAATCCCGGCAGGCACAACAGCACGGGTTCGGGCGCCGTGTTGATGTTGATTCGCCCGGCAACCCTCTGGGTGCTGCTGTCGGTTGTTATGCGATCAATGATTTGAACAAATTCCTCGCGCTCCATACCGCTGGCATAAAAAGCGCCGATTAAGGTTAAATTCCTTCGCCGTCTGAAAAAACCGCCACTTCGAAGCGACTGCAGCACTACAATCGCCTCTTCCTCGCCAACAACCTCATTCAGCAGTTCCTGGACGGCGCCTTGATTTTGCGGGTCATTCAGGTCAAGTTGCTCCTGTCCATCGGTTCCTGTATTCTGTTCGTAACTATGGATTGTAACATAGTTTAGGAAGCCCGGGTCCAGCCTGCCGTTGCTGTTGTCCGCCGGCGGGGATAGTACCCCGTCGTTTTCGTTCCAGTCCAAAATACCATTGCGATTTGTATCCTCGCCATAGAGCAGTTCCAAATCACCGCCTTTGATCAGCAGGACCTCCTCAACGGTTTCCAGCGGCGCGTTCTTACATTGATACGGTTCGTGCGACAGCAGATAGTATTCGCCCTCAGCTCCGCCCTCGGAAATGTCCTCATCTTCATCCTGCCAGTCAATAATCGAATTCGCCAGTTCGGCGGTCATATTTGGCAATTTCAGCAGCATATCCAGCAATTCCTCGGGTGAATCCGAATTCAGATTCACCTTGCCGGCCTCGTCAACCAATCCGAAATCATACTCGCGTTCGTCCGACAGGTTCGGACGAAGTACCCAGAAGTACCCGTCGCCGACCTGCACGGCTTCATACGGGTTGGTGCCGTAACTGACGGAACTGTCTTCCTGGCTCAACCGGGCAAACACATATTGAATTGCTCCGTTGGCGATGGTTTCGGCTTCCACCTGTGAAACATGGTTTATCGCTGCGACCGCTTCCACTCGAATTGTGTGCCCCAGGACAAGGATCAGACTGGCCAGGATCAGCACGACCCAGATCACTACAATCAGCACGCTTCCCCGCGGTTGCGTTGGCATGGTATTCGGTTTTTGCGTTTGATTATTATTCATACCATTCTCGACCTACCCGGCCCCTCCGGTTTCCTCTTCTGCTCCATCTTCAACCGGGACTTCCTGGTTTGCAAACGGCAGCATGAAAATACGGCTGAAATATCGATACGGATCATCATTTCGAGAAAAACGGGATCGGTTCTTGTCCAGAATTGAGATTGTAACCCGTACGCCCCATGGCAGCGTGCTGTCTTCTACGCTCGAGTCCCAGTCATCCAGCCACGCGGTACCATCATAATATTGAATGTCAAACCCGTCGATATTTCGACCGATGACCTCTTCGTCGGGTTCGACCGCTATCGGCGATAAGATGTTTTTGACCGTATAGCGTTTCAGGACGATCTGGTCGCGATCGTAATCGTTCTCGAGAGCATACTGCACATGGATCACATTGGAGGTGATTTCGTTTTCTTTCGGTTGATATGCGGCACTGTAAAAGCTCAGGGTATCGGCATCCTGCAGGTTGGTGAAGGGAACAGATTCGCCTACAAAAACGCCTGCCAGAATCCCGTCCGGACTCATCGCTGAGGTTAAATCCTTTCGGATAAATTCAAAGATCGGCGTAATCGACTGGTACGGTTTCAATGAATCCAGGGTGGTTTGTCTTGTTTTAAAGGCAACGTTCATGCTGGAATACAGCGTGAGAGCGATCACATCCATTAACGCAATGGCCACGATCAACTCCAGCAGGGTGAATCCTGCGGTCAAACAAGTTTTATTCACTTTATTCTGCATCATACACCAATGTGGACAACCGAATCTCCCGTTGACGATTGCGCTGCTGCCAATACACAAAAATATCCACCTGCTTAATATCCGCCTGGGTCCAGTTAGAAACGTCAAGTACCCATTCATAGTCTTTGTATTCGCCATCAAAGTAATCGTCGTCAAACCGGCCTGACATCGAACTGCTGGTTTGCCATGTTTTTTCCAGGAGCACCTCGGCCAGCTTGGTTTCGGCTAAATCAAGCGCTTCATACCTGTGGTCGCTGTCAGATGCCAGAATGCTGACCATCGAGATCCCTTTCATCACCGCCGGCAACACCAGGCCGACCAGGAGCAGGGCCGCGAGGACTTCCAGCAGGGTAAATCCTTCAGCGACGGTCTTTCTCTTCCTGATAGCGTACTTTACCATTGACAACCTCAACAATTTCATAATTTTCTGAAGGACTGTAACAAACAACTTCCCGAATCGTGTCCTGATTGTCTTTTAATCTTACCCCCGCCTGTTTTGAATAACCTTCCGGACTAAACTCAAAATAATAGATACCATTGTCATAAGAAACATTATCAAATGAAATATCGATATCAGATGGAATCGGGTAGAGATTTCCGAAATTGTTATCCAGCCGTTGGTATTGACTCTCACGACGCGATGAAATCCAATAGAATCGCTTATACGGATCAAAGTTGATGCGGTAATAGCGACTCTCAAATACCGCCTGCACTTTCGCATAGCGTGTCATTGCCAGAATCTGTTCGGTGATGTCATTTAGCTGACGCGAAGAGAAAAAACCTCTCAGTGAAGCTGCCGCCATCGCCAGCACTGTACAGAGAACGATCATAACCAAAATCAATTCCAACAGCGTAAACGCTTTTACCTCAACAGGATATTTCCGGCGAATCCTCATGGTGCGATATTATATTTATCTTCGGTCCAGTTCTTGATATCATCTTCGGTTCCGTTGACCATGTCCGGACCGCACGAATGCAGATCATATCCGAACTCGTTATACTGACCCGGTTGGCGGTACATGTACTCGGTGCCCCAAGGGTCCTTGGGGATGCCGCGTTCGAGATACGGGCCTTTCCAGTCGTCTTCCACATTAGCCGGCGGACGAAACAGCGCCCCGATGCCTTCGGTGTTGGTCGGATAGCGGCCGGTATCGATTTCAAATGAATTCAGCGCGACCTCCAGATTTGAAATATCTGTTTTGGCGGCGACTTCTTTGGCTTGTTGACTTCGCTTGGTAAATTTCGGCGTAATCACGGCACCCAGAACCGCCAGAATCACCATTACCAGCAACAGTTCAATCAACGTAAAACCTTTTTTATTCTTTCGTTTTTTCATACTATCTAACTCCTTAGTCTTTGTGCCATTAATGAATTAATTCCTGTAAGTTAAAGATCGGCAGCAGCATCCCAATAACAATCGTCCCGACAAATGCCGCCATAAAAAAAAGCATCGCCGGTTCGAAAATTGAAACGGCCGTCTTGAGATTTCTGTCCAATTCCTTTTCATTCACTTCCGCAAGCCGCGAGAGTTCCTCGCCCAACCGGGAGCTTTCTTCTGCGATTGAAATCATTTCAATATTCGAACCCGAAAACAATTGTGGACATTCACGCAGACTTTGCGCAAGAGCGGTTCCCTTACGGACCCTTTCAATCGCCCCATCCACCGCGTCGGAGAGTGTTTTGTTGCCGATGGCTTCTTTGGCGACGTGCAGCGCCGACAACAAGGGAACCCCTGCTTTTAGCAGTGTCCCGAGCATTCGTGCAAAGCGAACAAACGCAAACCGGGCTTTTAACGGCCCGAAAATTGGTGTCTTTAGCATCCCTCGTTCAAACATCGCCTTCCCCTCCGGCCGCTGAAGGTAACTTTTGCCAATCAACACCAGCAAAACAATTGTCCCGACCATAAAGAGCCAGTATTTTAATACAAAGTCGCTGACCGAGACGATGCCTTGTGTCAGCGGCGGCAACGATCCTCCAAAATCAGAAAAAATGGAGGAAAATCGTGGAATAAAGAAAGTTAGCAAGAAAATTAAAATGAAAAAAGTAAGAACGATTAAGATGATTGGATAAATCAATGCCGCCTGGACCCGGTTCCTGAGATCCTGCTCGCGCTCTCGAAAATCGGCGATCTGTTCCAGAACGAGTTCCAGAAAACCACCCGTTTCACCTGCCTGAACCATGGCGAGATAGACCGACGAAAAGCATTTCGGCCACCGACGGAACGCATCAGCCAAACTGGTTCCGTTGGCGACATTGTCGTGTACATCGTCCCAGAGTTTTTTTGCCGCTGGTTTCGTTGCTTCTTTGCCTAACAGTTTCAGAGATCGACTTAGCGGCATCCCCGCCGCCAACAGGTTGCCCAGTTCGCGTGTATATTTCTCGATGTCTTTACGCGTAATCCGCCCTGAAAAACGCGGCGGATGCTGCTGCGCCATCGGACCGTCTTCGTTCACCTCTGAGGGGCTAAGACCCTGTGAAAACAGGGCATCAATGACCACCTCTCTTGACGCAGCAACCATCATATCGGAGACAGCATTACCCTTTTTATCCGTTGCTTTATATCTAAATACCGGCATGATATATTTCCTTACGCTTCATAACCGCTAAAATCTTCTTTTGTGACGCGGAAGACTTCTTCGATGGTCGTTTGGCCGGCATTTAAATACCGCATGGCATCCTGGCGGAGATTTTTCATGCCTTCGCGCGCGGCTTCCTGCCGAATCTGACGGGAATCGGCATTTTGAAGCAGTAATGCCCGCGTCGTTTCAGTGACCACCATTTGCTCAAAAATTCCCACGCGACCGACATAACCGGTATCTCGACATGCCTTGCAGCCACGACCTTGATATAAGGTGGCCGGGATGAAATCGCCGTAGCGTTTTCGTAACTGGGCCATTTCGTCTTCGGTTAATTTCTCTTTGCATTCGGTACAGATCAGGCGGATGAGTCGCTGGGCAATCACCGCTTCCAGCGATGAGGCCACCAGGTACGGTTCGATTCCCATATCCACTAAACGAGTCAATGCGCCAGGTGCGTCATTCGTATGCAGCGTTGAAAACACAAGATGTCCGGTCAACGATGCCTGCACAGCGATTTCCGCCGTTTCACGGTCGCGAATTTCACCCACTAACACCACATCCGGGTCGTGGCGCAGAATGGATCGCAGTCCCCGCGCAAATGTCATCCCTGTTTTTGTGGACACCTGGATTTGGTTGACCCCGCGGAGTTGGTACTCGATGGGGTCTTCAATCGTAACGATCTTTCGTTCAATATCATTGATGCGTGACAGTGCGGCGTACAGCGTCGTCGTTTTTCCGCTTCCCGTTGGCCCCGTCACGAGAATGATGCCATGCGGGCGTTTGATAATCTCCGCAAAGATTCGCAGGTCATGCGGACCCATGCCGATTTTCTCCAGCCCCAGCAGAACCGATGAGCAGTCCAGCAACCTCAACACAACCGCTTCGCCATAAAGCATCGGGATAATCGAAACACGGATATCCACTTCTCTTCCGGAGAGCACCACCTTGATACGCCCATCCTGCGGCACCCGTTTTTCGGCAATATCGAGATGGCTGAGGATTTTAATACGTGAAACGATGGCCGATTGAAACTGTTTGACCGTCGCCGGAATGGCTGCCGACTGCAATACGCCGTCAATACGGTAGCGAACCTGGAGTTCATCTTCAAATGGCTCAATATGGACATCTGTGGCACGTATTTCAATTGCTTCGGTTAGTATCTGATTCACAAAACGTATAATTGAAGCGCCTTCAGCGGCATCGGAAAGATCCAGATCCTGATCTTCAATCTGAGTCAGAAACTGCAGGCCGCTTTCCTCGGCCTCATCCATCATCGATTGGATGGTATCGGCGCCTAAACCCAGATATTTTTTCACAAACCGGGTAATTTCCGAACGCGGCGCCAGTGCAATCTCCAGATCACAACCCGACAGCAATCGCAATTGCTCAATGCCTGTCAAATCAAACGGGTCGGAAACAACAGCGTAAATCATCTGCTGCCCGTTAAGCTGAATGGGTGCGATGTGCTGTTCCAGTAAAATCCGGGGTGAAAACTTTGACAGCAACTCCTTCGAAGACGAATACCCGTCAAGCGTTTCGAGGTAAGGGCACTGCAGTTCATTCGCAAAATGCTGTAAAAGCTGTTCTTCGGATAATTCATCCGACTGAAGTAGTGACTGCAGCACATTACTGCCGTCAGCCAAAAGCTGACGGGTCCGATCAAGGTCGGCGCCCGTCAGCAATCCTTTTTCCTGTAAACTTGAAAGTATTCTATTCATTGGTTTTAATCGTTACCATAAAAAAGACATCATTTTCTACCGCATAAACGGAGATAACTACTCAAGCATACTCATCATTACCAGAATTGCTTCCTGTTTAACCGAGAGAACTTCCTTCAGTTTCTGCTGAGCGACGATCAGTTGTTGTTTGTTCTTTTCGCGAGCGCCGCGCAATGCAATCAACTTTGCTTTGATCTCTGCGGCAGAGGGGGCTTCTTTGTCGAGCGTTTGCTGCAGCTCGGTGACGGCGATTTGTACCGGATCTGTCGGTGTTTCGGTCGTTTGCTGACCCCCGCGGTCTCCACGACCGCCTCTGCCACGCATACCTCGAGTATTCTGATTTTGAGAATACTTCAGGACTTCTGCAAGACGCGGCTTAATGATCACCCACTCCTCATCGGTTGCGCCCAGACGCTCTTTATACATCTCTAACATGCGATCCTGCAGGGCGGCGGGATCAAAACTGCCGCGCTCTCCGCCTTGCTGACCGCGCTGTCCTTGTTGTCCTTGCTGGCCTTGCTGGCCTTGCTGACCTCGTTGACCACGGCCGCCGCCAGCACCAGCAGCATAGAGAACGGAAACCATTAGGGCTACCAATACCGCAATTCCCAGTACTCCCACTACTCTTTGAAGTTTTACCGATTTTCGCATACCACATTCTCCTTTCAACAATAACAGACACACTTTAGTTAGTACTTCAACGCCATACACAGGCGATTACGATTTCAAGAACACTGATCCACCATAATCCTCAAATAACAGGACCCCGGTTGTCGGATAATGCTGCTAATAGGATAATATTTTTTTGCATCCATCTACAATCAGGAAGAACGGCAGAAATGACTCAATTATTTCACCCATTAAGGTGTTCGGTCATAACTTTTTCGTTCTCCGAGACAGAACTTTGTGCGGAGAATTCATCAAAGAAACTCTCTGCATCCAAGACAGTGGTTCGATTCGATAAGAAGTTACACCAAAAATCAACGACGGCTTTCATTTTCAATCAAGATGGAACCATTTTTATCGGCGATTGAACCGCAGGGGATGTCCGATAATTCAATTGGTTTTCGGATTTAATTCCTGAAATTCACGATTAAGTCCCTCTCCTGAAACGTCGAAAAACCTGATATCTTCAGAGACACAAACGCCGATTGAAAATCAGACATAGGAGTAGGACGTTGGCCGTGAGAGACAATAAAAGAGCTTTAAAAGTAATTCGCAAACTTCATACCCGCCAGCAAAGGCAATCGGATAAAATAGATATAATGTGCCGTGATATGATTGCGGCTCACCATGAATTTGCGACCAAACTGGCCAAACTGACATTTGTTACTTCGTTTTATGAATCATTACTCCAAAGCACCGGCCTGGAAGATTTACTGGATGCTGCGGTACGGGGAATCCGTGAAGCGGTGACAGAGACCGAGGCGGCTGTTTTTCTGTTATCGGAAAACGGTTTTGATGTTCATGTTTCCGACACTGGGTCTCCAGATCCTGTCGAAAAAAGGGAGTTTCAGCATTGGTTTACGCGAGAATTGGTCAACAGCGTCAGTCAAATGAACCGTATCTGTTCACTGGAACAGTTGCTGAGGATGGGGCTTCAGGGTCCGCCGGCAATCCTGAAAACCATCTCGATTGCCGCGATTCCGCTGGGCCGTTTTGGGCAGGCGGTTGGGTTTGTCCTGGTCTATCGTCCCGCGCATCTGCCGCTGCAAGCCGAAGAACTGTCGCGATTGGCCGCAATCAGCATTGGGCTGCGAGAAGCAATTTCAAGTTTTCAGCAGGCCTCAGCGAACTCGGTATCACCGCAATAACGCAATCCAAATGACATGCTGGTTTTAGTTGCAGCGTTTATTTAAGTTTCAAGCGTTTTTTCAGCCGACTGGACCGTGTTGTACAGCAGCATGGTAATGGTCATAGGGCCGACGCCGCCGGGGACGGGGGTGATTAAGCTTGCTTTTTCCTTGACCGCCTCAAAATCCACATCGCCGACTAAGCGGTATCCCTTTTTCTTCGTCGCATCTTCCACACGGTTGACACCCACATCAATCACGACCGCTCCGTCTTTAACCATATCCGCCGTCACGGTATTGGGTCGGCCCGCCGCGGCGATGATGATATCGGCTTTCTTGACATGGTCGGCTATCTTTTTGGTCCGTGTATGACAGACCGTAACCGTCGCATTTCCGGTTGGTGCCTTCTGGATCAGCATGTTGGCAATGGGTTTTCCGACTATGTTACTGCGGCCGACAATAACGACTTCTGCGCCTTCCAGTGTGACATTGCTTCGAATGAGGAGTTGAATAATACCGTGCGGGGTGCAGGGCAGATACGCATCCTGACCGACCACCATTTTGCCGACATTCACCGGGTGAAAGCCGTCCACATCCTTGGCCGGATCAATCGCCAGCAGGACCTTATCCTCATCGATATGCTTGGGCAGGGGTAGTTGGACGAGGATGCCGTTGATTTTTGGATCCTTGTTGAGTTTTTCAACCAAAGTCAACAGGTCTTTTTCGCTCGTATCGGCAGGCAGACGATTGTCATCGCTGTAAATGCCGATTTCTTCGCAGGCCCGTTCTTTTGCTGTGACATAGGATTTTGACGCCGGATCCTCACCAACCAGCACCACCGCCAACCCCGGCGTGACACCCTTGGCTTTCAACTCAGCTACTTTTTCTTTCAGCTCCGCCCGCATATCGGCGGCCACCTGTTTTCCATCAATAATTTGCGCGGTCATTTTAACTCCAAAAATCCATAATCTTTTTAACTAAATCGTCATTGTAAAAATCCGGTGCGGTTTTACAAGCATAATCAAATAAAAACAGGCCGCATTTACCAAAGTGAACACGGCCCGTCATATCTCAGATATTTAATTGTGTTCCGAACAATCAGCCGGAATACTGAGCATCACTGAAAGCAAGGATGGGGAAGAAAATAAACCCTAAAAAAGAAAGGCCGATTCCAAACCCGGCACCTTTTCCAAATTTCTCTGCAATCGCGATATTGACCAGTATCGGTATAATAATGTTGGCGATGGGAATAAAGAACAGGATGATCCACCAGATCGGCTTGTCGGCGATTTGAAGCATTACGATGATGTTATAAATGGGGATGATACAGGCCCACCCAGGTTGGCCGGCCTTGGTGAAGACCTGCCAGAATGAAACGATCATCAATACGATCACCGCCAGGTAAATGATCATGACGATCGCCGGAGCACCGCCGCTACTGGGCATTTCAGTTTCTGCAAGTAAATGATACATGTGTGACTCCTTTCAAAAAATAGTAATACTCATTACTTAACGCCATTTACGGATCATAATATACTCTTTAATGAAGTCCTGCAAGTGGAAAGTTTCGAGAGCCATTATCCACTGGTGAAGCGGCTCTGAAACCATGGATTAGAACATCCCTGTGACCTTGCCTGTTTTCACATCTACGTCAATTCGCCGGTAGGCCGGATCGGAGCCGGTTCCGGGCAGCAGTTTGATGTCGCCGGCGATGGGAACGACGTATCCGGCGCCTTCATAAACCATAATGTCCCGGATCGGCAGTTCCCAATCGGTGGGGCGGCCCTTGAGCGTAGGGTCGTGGGACAAGCTCAAGTGGGTTTTGACCATGCAGGTTCCGAGTTTTCGCATTTCCGGCGTGCTGTCAATTTTCTTGATTTTGGCTAACGCTTTATCGGAGTAGGTGACGCCTTTGGCCCCGTAGATATCGGTGGCGATTTTTTCGATACGCTCTTGCAGCGACATTTCCAGATCGTACAGATATTGGAAGTCCTTTTCTTCCTGCGCGATGGCAGCCACTTTTTCGGCCAGTTCCAGTGCGCCTTCGCCTCCTTTGAGCCAGTGGTCGGAAACCGCCGCTTCGGCGCCGTATTCTTCGGCGATGCGGCGGACGAGTGCGATTTCCGCATCGGTATCGGTATAGAATTTGTTGATGCAGACAATCGGACGGATGCCGGACTTGCGGACAATGTCAATGTGCGCGATGAGATTTTCGCAGCCTTTTTCGAGCAGTTCGAGATTTTCCTGCGTGTATTCTTCAGCGAGTGCTTTTCCGGGTTTGACTTCCGGGCCGCCGCCGTGCATTTTCAACGCCCGGATTGTCGCGACGATGATTACGGCATGCGGTTTCAGGCCGGACATGCGGCATTTAAGGTTCCAGAATTTCTCGAATCCGATATCGGCCGCAAAACCGCTTTCTGTGACGACATAATCGCACAGTTTGGTAGCCACCAGGTCCGCGATGATGCTGCTTTGGCCGATGGCGATATTGGCAAAAGGCCCCGCGTGAACGAGAATCGGCTGGCCTTCGATGGTTTGAACCAGATTCGGATTCAGGGCGTCCACCATCCAGGCGGTCATGGCGCCATCGACTTCGAGGTCGGCGGTGGTAACTTCGTTACCGGCTTTGTCATAGGCAACCACGATTTTGGACATCCGCTCCCGCAGATCTCGCAGACTTTTGGCGACGGCCAGAATCGCCATCACTTCGCTGGAGACGGATATCTGGGCGCCCGATTCCATTTCCAAACCGTCCATCTTACCGCCTTTGCCGATGGTTATATTCCGCAGTGCCTGGGCACAGTAGTCAATGGCCCATTTGATTTGGACATTTTCCGGATCGATATTAAGGCGTTTGAGTCCGATCTTTGCCAGCCGTTCATCATCGTAGTTGTGTTCGTGTTGCATACGTGCTGTCAGCGCTACCATGGCCAGGTTGTGAGCACTGGTTACGCACTCGATGTCTCCGGTCATGCGAATGGAGTAGGGTACCATGGGAATACACTGGCTCATCCCGCCCCCGGCCGCCGATCCCTTGATGTTGAACGTTGGGCCGCCGCTGGGCTGGCGGATGCAGCCGCAGACCCGTTTGCCGAGTTTGCCCAATCCCTGTACCAGTCCGATGGTTGTGGTGGTTTTTCCTTCTCCGAGGGGTGTCGGGGTGATCGCCGTGATGTCGATATAGCGGCCGGTCGGGGCATGGCGCAGCCGTTCGATGATTTTTGCGTAATCCAGCTTAGCCAGCTTTTCTCCCATGGGCAGCAGTTCCCCGTAAGCCAGCCCCAGGTCGCGAGCAAGCTGATAAAGCGGCTTCATGTTCTCTTCAGCGGCTTCAGCGATCTGCCAGTCCTTCATTTTGGTTGGATCCAGCTTTGGCATTTATATCAGTCCTTTTTTAGGGTTTATATTCGATTGCTTAATCAGGCCTAAATTATGCCGGATTATTGCTTTATCGACTATCTCAGGACAGAACTTTTTTGATACTATCCTGCTTTTTTTGAAAAAGCAGTTTTTAAGACGAGAAAATTCTCATGAAAGAACTCGGTCATTTAAGCCCTGTTTTTATGATATGTACGCTGTTTTTCACGATATTACCCTCAAAAACGCCTAAAAACCCAATGAAAACAAGGAAATCCAACATAATGCTGAATTTCCCTTTTTTTGTTTTCAGTTCTTTACATTTTGTGTCTGCAGCGGCTTATAAATTCCATGCCTTGGCGAATGCCCTGAAGCTGCGGTCGTAGGTTTTTTCCACATTATCCGGAAAACAGCAGCCAGGCAATTGCTTGCTTTTGAGGTGGTATTGCAGGCATTCACAGCAGATGCCCTTACGGCTGCATCCCGGATAGCTGCAATTGCAGAAATCCATATTTATATCTTTTTTGCATTCCATCACATCGTCCTTTCGAGTTCTGTAGTTAGAGTTCACACTTTAGTGTGTTAGCAACAGCGCGGCGGCGCGAGTCGCCCGATTGCGGTGCCCTGTGGGTAACGGGACGCTATGGGTGAATACATTACGCACAGCGTATCGCGATCGGGGAGCTTGCGCTCCCGCGCTGTTGTTTATGCCGTTCTCAATTCGGCCCCGAGCGATTCAGTCAACCCGGACAGGATCCCGTCCTGCCATCCATCCACTGTTTCGTGCCGCAGTGTACCCTGTTCGTCACGGAACCGCAGCGAGACGGTAATACTCTTTTTGCCGGTCGGAATCGGTTTTCCGCGATAAAGACCTGTAAAATCGATCTCTTCCAATTCGGCAGGGGCCTTGCTGCGGACAACGGAGGTGATCTGCGACCACTGGACCGGCTCATCGACGATCAGCGACAGATCCCGTACAATCGCCGGAAATCGCGGAATCGGCCTGGCGGCAGGAATCGCCCCGGCCTTGGTCAGCAACAGGTCAAAATCCAGTTCCGCTGCGGTTACCGTTTGCTTGTCCAGATCAAACTGTGCGGCAGCGTCGGGCGTTAGCAGTCCGGCCATCCCCAGCACCTGGCCATCGAGGAGAATTTGAGCGCCTGCCTGCGCCCATTTGTAAGAGCAGGGTTTGAATTCCAGTGTGCTGTTAAGGCAAAGACCCGTGATGATGCCTTCAATCACGCCGCGCATCACGCGAAAATCATCGTCTATTGCCAGTCCGAGGCGGGTATGTTCATTGGGCAGCTTGCCCGGTTTGTGGCTGGCGCCGGGAATGAACGTGTTGGCCAGTTCAAACAGGCGGCACGGCCGGTTGCCGACATTATAATTCGACTGCATGACCGAGATTAACGAGCCGATCAGGTTCTGCCGCAGCAGATTCAGGTTCTTCTGCGACACATCCGAAACCGACAAATGCTGTTTGGCCGTCAGTTCGCAGAATGGCTCGGCGGTTTTTGTGTCGAGAAAGCTGACATTGATGCTTTCGTAAAAGCCCGCGCCGTTCAGGAAGGTTCGTATTCTGCCGGCGGTTTTTTCCCGCAGGTTCGGCGGGGCCACCTCGATATGGATTTTCGGCTCGACGGGGATCTTATCATAGCCATAGCAGCGGGCAACTTCTTCAATCAGATCCGCTTCACGGTGCAGATCATGACGCCAACTCGGCGGTGTACACACGATTAAATCATCATTTTTAACTTCCGGTGCCAACCCCAGCAAGCCGAAGATGGATAATACTTGTTCTTGCAGGATGTCAATTCCCAAGAGGGCCTTCATTCGCGACGGCCGCATCCC
>Ga0272441_10004157_pt1 | contig 26635 bp, 50 predicted proteins | sample SSMProp6N_FD_193582 | JGI IMG/M metagenome (GOLD analysis project Ga0272441, IMG submission 193582) | Marine sediment archaeal communities from Little Sippewissett salt marsh, Falmouth, MA, United States - SSM-Prop-6N | ecosystem: Environmental > Aquatic > Marine > Wetlands > Sediment ... | reverse complement strand
AGTTCTAAACTGGACGACATCGACTGAGAGTAAGTATTTCTTTTTTACTCCTGAAGAAGCAGTAACAGGAATGGCGTGGAATGATAACGGTATTATAAGGTATATTCATAGGGCGTGTATTAATGATAATGGTACTATAAGGGATTTGAGAGTTGTGGTTAATAAAGATGGAACTGTTCATGATATTTTAAGTTAATAAGAGGTTTACTATGGAGACTAATAAAGAGTTATTACTACAACTGAAAGAATTAACAACCGAAATAAAAAGAGATATTGAATTATTAGCCTCTTCTCAGAATACAGTTATAGATAAATATGAGAATATTATGGGGGTATACGACACTCTTTTAGACTCCGTTACTGACGCTAAGGATAAAGAGGCTACACAGCGTTATAAAAGGCGAGAATTGTGGGTTAAATTAGCCTTGGCGTTATTAAACATTTTCAGTTTGTGGCTTGGCAATCAACTTCCTAATATGTTAGGGGGTTAAGATATGTGTGAGCTTATGGTAGCAGTAGCGTGTTTAGGAACAGGTTTAACCCTCTTTATGATAAATGAAATAATAGAGTATTTTCATATAAGAAAAGAGGCGGCACATAAAGTAGAAGTATTAGTTAGAAATAAAGAACATTTTAAACAACTTTTAAGTGAGTCAATAGACGCATTAAACACTGCGAAAACAGACTTACGTAAGTCAGAAGGAGATAGGGATGAATGTTGAAGTAACCTTCTTAGAACATATATTACCACAGTTTATAAGTTTATTTGTAGTAGGTATAACCTTTATATTCAGCTACAGGTATTATTACACAACAGACTTTAACAGGTACAATATAGGAACGATAGCATTGGCGTCTTTGTTATTGATATACGGAAAAATATCTTTATTCCTATTCCACAACAACCCTGATATTGTTAAGATGCACGTAGATACATCATTGCTTGTTTATTTTGCCGTAATGCCTTTAGTATTAACAAGATTGGCGAAAATAAATAGAAAGGTTCAGATATTTTTACAGATAGGTATGATACCTTTGTTAGCGGCTTTACTTAGTACAGATTACATACAGTCTAAAATTATTTTTTCTGCGGATATGTACTTAGTATTTATATTGTTGTTCAGTAGTTTAAAGAGTAAGTGGTGGCTTATTGGATCGTTTACTCTTTTAGGGATAATAAATTTATTAACGTGTTATTTCGCACGGTTTTGGTCAGTTTATGCGTGGGTTGAAGTTATAGGGCAGTTGTTATTTTTGGCGGGTTTTTTAACGTTAAAACAGGAAGTGGATTGACATGATATTAGGTACAAGTTATTATGGATTAAATCAACCACAAGTTATTGAGATAGACAGGTATGGTGGGAATAAACTTATAGGTACGTATATGTACGGAATGATATATTTTGGATATGAGCAGATAACTGAGATTGTAAGAGGTTTAAGGACTTTAGTACAAGAAGTTAATTATTTAAGAACAATTGCAAGTGAGATAGATTATTTAAGAACACTACCAGTAGTGTATAACTGAGGTGACACATGAGATGTACAGTTAAAAACCCAAAAGAATTGTTTTATCGAGATACTGCAAGATATGAATTTACACCTCAAAAATATGTAGATGGGGAATGGGAAACAGCTATACCATCACTTACAGAGGCATTTTTAGAAGCAGAATCAAGAGAAAAGTTACAAGAGTTAGACGTTATTTCAGTAGGTACAAATTTTGCGGTTGATTTTTATGCGGATGATTCAATATTCGATGAAGAACCAGACGAACAAATAATAGAACCTAATAAAGTTTTTTACATAACATTCTATTGGGAGTATAACGTAGGTGGGAAAGTTTACGAAAAATCAGAACCCTTTTTTATAAAGGTTATTTAGGAGAAGAGCATGGAAAATAATATTTTAGGAATCGTTATTAGTGTAGTTGTTAGCGGTTTGTTTACATTTGGAGCTGTTGCCTTTGTAGTCTCAAAGTTCAAATCCTTTTTAAACGATAATATGTTTAAAGCAGACGCATTTTTAGAAAAATGGGTTGGAGATGAAAATTCAGACCAGATGTACGAAAAGCTTCAGGAAATGTGTATGGATTTATGGAAAGCCCTGGAGGCAATGCGAAAAACTGACTCCTTTCAAGAGTCAGAATCCGGTAATGAAGATAGTAATTGATAAATTCGCAAAGGAGTTTTTAAAGCAGTTAAAAGAGCCAAAGCCTAAGAAACCTGCTGATAAGCGTTTAGATTTAGATACGTTGAAAGATGATTTAAGGATGAAAGACAGGTTTGATCGATTTTAAGCTGGAAATAGCCGCAAAATTTTGCGGCTATTTTATTCTTAATAGAACCGAAACAGAGTTTTAAAATTTTGGGCTTGACATAGTGCTTATAAAGTGGTAAAATAAATCAACAAACAAATGAAGAGGAGGAATAATAATGGAGTTCTTTAAACAAGTAAAAGAGAGGAATAATGAGATAGGTGATCTTTACGAGAAGCTGTATGAATTAAACAAGCAGGAGGCTATTATTAAAGATGAAAAGAAGTATATAATAGATAAGATTTTAGAGTTAGAGCCTATTGAAGGAAAAAGCTCAACAAAGTCTTATAACGATAAGAGGTATACATTCAAACAGAATTACTCTACCCCTAAATTCGTAGAGAGTGGTAAAGTTTTTGAGAATTTTTCGCTTGATGAAATGCTTGAATGGTGTAAAGTAGATGTTAAACCTAAGACTTTAAAAGGTAATGTCCCAGAAAAAGTGCAAAGATTCTACGATGAGAATTTGGCTGAAGTCAAGCCTACTTCTATATCAGTGTCAATAAAAGAAGTGGAATAATGGAAGAGGTTGTAATTCCAGTAGGAAATGCTAAGGTTATATATGAGATAGGGAGGCCTCGCAAGTTTATTGTAGACTGCGTACCTATGAGTTCAATCAGAAGTGCTAACAGAGATTTACATGTATCGTATACAGAGATACCTGATTACGTAGAGTATTTTTCGCCAGATGGTAGGCTTGTAATAGCAGGGTATACTACATCTAAGTTACACCATACAATCCAGAACTTGTATATAACTATTCCAGGTATGCACCATATTGTATGGTCTGATTTTTTATACAAAGAATTACCCATAGAAACACCAGGCGGCTTAAGGGAGAGAAGGTTAGAAATTCGGGCTTTTGTATCGGTATCAGATACAGTAAACGTAGGGTTAGTGTATAGAGATACTTTTTTTGGTAATAAAGCATTTATAATAAAAAGAGTAATGAAAAACTCTTGGAATAGTATCTTAACAGCAGTAGGGTTACCTGACCCAATACCTAAGCGTGATAAAAAGTTTAAGATTTCAGAGGAGTCATACAAAGAGCTTATTGAGATACATAGCGAAGGAATGAAGAGCATTAATAAGAGGGGTACTAAGTGGCTTAGGGGTAAGAATAAGGAATCGATAAGATTGACAAATAAGTGGTTGCATGATATTATATCAACAGAGATAGGTACTTATAATTATGATAATTATATTGTAAATTGGCGGGCTGTTGGTACGCATCCTGACATCAAGAGTAAGTTATCAGATTTACTGTGGAGAGAAGCTAAAGATTTGGCGTTTTATGCGTGTAGGGATAGCAAGAATTTCAGGGGAAAAATGAGGGTGGACTTAAATAGAATATTGATAAAGAAGGTTTAAAATGAAGAGTTATATAAGGATATGGGATGCTTTTAAAGATAAGATGATTTACCAGAAACATGATGAATTATTAGCTATTAGAGATAACTCTTACTGGGTAATAAGACCTGGATTTGATAATGTTGAACTATTAGAAACAAGTCAAAATTGCGGCCGCATAATGTATAATACACATATAAGGGATGAGAGAAGAAGAGATATATTTGAGTACGATATTGTAAGAAGAGATTGGTACTCATTTTCGCAGGATTATGTTTTCGATGTACAGTACGGTTTAGTTTATTACAGATATGGGTGGAGAGTGAAGTTAGAGAATGGGCTAGAACTTAATCTAACCCAGAAAGAAGAGGGTAAGGATTACAGGGTAAGAACTTTTATAGCAGGTAACGTATTTGAAAAGTATTCAGATATGAGTACAATTCCTGCTACTAAGAAGAAATGGGACTATGAATTACCTTTACTTTTAGCTGAGAATATCTCAGACAGTATACCCGCCGGCTTTCCTTTGGCGTGAACTGTTATTTCATTTTGAGTGCTGAGGAACTCCTTAAGGTCTTTTAATAATTTAACATGACTCTCCAGCGCCTTTTGGTATTGTTCGGAAAATCCAACTCCAGCATGAGCCATTTGCTGTTTCAACCCCTCTATGTTCTTGTAGGAGTCAGCTATTATAAAATTGACATGTTCAACCATTTTTTCAGGCGTTTTAATTGTCCTACTTTTTAAATCGAGAGGGCAATAATCCATATTTTTATTAGGATTGTACAGTGGACAGATGTCATTTTTTAACTCTTCGGGTGTGTCTTTTACGAGAGAGCACCTGTGACACCTTCGCACCAAGTGGAGTTTTGTATCTGTTTTATTTATTTCATTAGATTTTTGCGTTTCTATTTCGTTTTTCATTATTAACATCACCTCAATTAAGTATACTTAATTGTAACACATTATAGATAAAAAGTCAAGTAAATTACCTTAAAGTTTATTTGTGTTAATATTTGACTTTTTAACATTTTTATGATATAATATACACATAAGAGAAACATTTTTGTTTAGATAAAGGGTTGTGTATACTATATGGGCAGAAAGAAAACACAGGAAGAATTCAAGAAAGAAGTTTTTGATCTTGTTGGTGATGAATATGAAGTTTTAGGGGAGTATGTTAATACAAAAACTAAAATTCTTATGAAACACAATAAATGCGATAATGAATACGAAGTAACACCTGACCATTTTTTAAGGGGTGCTAGATGCCCTAAGTGTTATGGAAATATGAAGAAGACTACAGGCTATTTTAAAAAAGAAGTTATTGATCTTGTAGGCAAGGAGTATACTGTTTTAGGTGAGTATGTAGGAGCTAATAAAAAAGTAAAAATAAGGCACAATAAATGTGGACATGTTTGGGGTGTTAATCCAACAGATTTTTTATGCGGTAGTAGGTGTCCAAAATGTTTCGGGACTCATAAAAAGAGTACAGAACAATTTAAAGAAGAAGTTTTTGATCTTGTAGGTGAAGAGTACTCTGTATTAGGTGAGTATGTTAATAATCATACTAAAATAATTATGAAACATAATAAGTGCGGTTTTGAATATGAGGTTAAACCGAATAATTTTTTAACGGGTAGAAGATGCATAAAATGTTCTGGATTAATGAAAAAAACTACGGAACAATTCAAACAAGAGGTTTATAATTTAGTTGGAGATGAATATACTGTTTTAGGGGAGTATAAAAATGCAGCAACTAAAATTAAAATGAAGCATAATATTTGTAATCACGAGTGGGAAGTTGTACCTTATAGTTTTTTATCTGGGAATAGGTGTCCAAAATGTGCTGGAAAATTAAAGAAAACTACAGATTCTTTTAAAAAAGAGGTGTTTGACATCGTAGGGAATGAATATACAGTATTAGGGGATTATATTGATACGAAAACTAAAATTAAAATGAAACATAATAAATGTGGTAATGAGTGGGAAGTAACACCTAATCATTTTTTATATTCTAATAGTAGGTGTTCTAAGTGCTTTGGGGGAGTTAAAAAGTCTCAAGAACAATTTAAGGAAGAAATTTATAATCTTGTAGGGGATGAATATGAATTTTTAGAAGAGTATATTAATAGCCAAACTAAAATCAAGATTAGACACAATGTTTGTGGACATGAATATGAAGTAGCACCTAATCATTTTCTACATGGTAATAGATGCCCAAAATGTAAAAGTAGTATATCAAAAGGTGAAAGAGCTATAATGAAATATTTAGAGAAAAATAAAATACCTTTTAGTTATGAGCATAAATTTGAAGATTTAGAGGATAAGATTAAATTAAGATTTGACTTTTATTTACCTGAAAGAAATATTTGTATAGAGTTTGATGGCAGACAGCATTATGAAGTAGTAAACTTTGGTGGGATAAGCCAAGAAAAAGCAGAGGAAAATTTTACTGTTACTCAAAAACACGATAAAATGAAAGATGAGTACTGTAAAGAAAAAGGGATTAAACTTCTAAGGATTCCTTATATAGAGTTTAAAGATATTAAAAAAATACTGAAGAAAGAAATAGATGGTTATAGTAGAAAGTAAAAAATAGGTTGAATCGTTAAAAAATATAAAGGAGGAAATATGAAGTATATGGGATCAAAATTAAGGGTATCTAAGTATATAATACCCATTATGTTGGATAGTTATAAAGGTAAAAATTTTTATGATTTATTTTGTGGCGGGTGTAATTTAATAGATAAAATACCAGATACATATAACAGATATGCAAATGATTATAATGAAGCTACTTATTTAGCCATGTTAATGATAAGAGATCATATTGAGGATATACCAACGAGTAAAGAAGAGTTTACAGAATTAGACTATAAAGCACTAAAAGAACAGTCTAAGAAAGAGAAAACTGGCATGAACAGTTTTGCAGCTTTCGCATATAGCTATGGGGCTATGGAATATTCTACCTTTAGAAAAGACACTATTGGGAAGCGAGATTACGTAGCTGAATCTTACAGAGCAGCTGTGAAGCAAAATAAGCTTATTAGAGATATTGTCTTTACAAATCTATCTTACGACGAAGTAGTTATAAAGCCACAGTCTTTGATATACTGTGATATACCTTATAAAAATACTGCTGCGTATAAAACAGGCGATTTTGATCACGATAAATTTTGGGGCTGGTGTAGGGATAAAAAACAAGAAGGGCATACAGTGTTTGTATCTGAGTATAATGCGCCTAAAGATTTTAAGTGTGTTTGGGAAAAAGAGGTATGTAGCAGTCTGACTAAGAATACTGGAAGTAAAAAAGGTGTTGAAAGGTTATTTACTTTATAAGGAGGAAATATGATAAAAGATTATATGCACTTTGTAGTAAATATATTTTTTGGTAAAAGCCCACAAACTTTTAGAATTAAAATAACTGGTGAAAGAGGCTCATTGGACGAGTTATCAATTGCTGGGATAGAAAATTTTGACGTAGAAACGTTAAAAGATATCATAACTAAGAAGAGTAACGAATATTATAACAACTATCGTTCATTTGATATGGATGTTATTTTAGATATACTGATACAGGTATTTACGAACATACGTAAAGAAGTTGATATTCATGTAAGAGAGTTTGAAGTATCTTGGAAAGACTATACAACTGTCGTACCTGTAAGGATTGGTTATGATGTGGTTTGACGTTGATTATTTAGAAGATTTATTAGATAATTTAATTATGTTAGATGATTACGAAAACGACATTGCAAAGAGTGAAAATTATGCTTTATTAGTTAAAGAGAGTGTTATAAACGGAAACAGAGAAGCAGTTTTTTCGCGTAACGGTAGGCTTTATTCTTTTAAATACATAGATGGAGATGTTATAAGCTTTGTAAACATTGCAGGAGATAAAGTTTGGGGTAAAGAGGTTAGAGGGGATATAAGATGAGAATTAGTGTTGATTTAAGTTGTTTCAGTAACGGTGATGATGATTTATACAGACTGTTTAATGGGTATAGGCAGTTTGCACAAAAAGAACTTTTCATAACTTTAGAGCCAGATAGCTATCATAAACTTAGAGAATTGTTTAGATACTTACCCAAAGAAAATATACTGTTTTATTCTACTGACGAAGAAAAGTACGACAAGATAGCAAAGTGCGAATCTAACACACACTTTGATACTGATGCTAATTTTTTAGACAAATTATGTATACAGACGTATTTACTTACAGAACATTATTAAGGAGGAATTTATGAGTACAGGAGAGGGTTTACAGGCAAGATTAGAGAAGTTTAACGATTCGTTACTTGAAAAGAAGGATAGGTTTGATAAAAAGTTAGGAGAATATTTAGATAAATGCCTTAAAGAAAGCCATTTAATTTTTAAAGACTTAGAGCAGTTTTTATACAATATGTTTACTTTATATAGAGATAAATATTGGGAACAGGTACTTCCAATAGCTATTAAGATTAAAATACCTATACAAGAATTTATAGACAGAGCTATTGATGAAGAAGTCTACGATAACGACGATATTGCAGAAACAGGTATAACGTTGTTAGGGGAGAGTAAAACACTTTATAAACTCTATAACGAAGCAGTAGAATTTGAAAGCTTTAAAGTAAAGGACTTTATTTACTATGATAGTTATAAAAAAGAACTTATATTGAATTTACGACTTGAGATGAAATAAAATACTAAAAAAGGAGGTAAAATGAAAATTTATTTAAGTAATTGGGAAAGTTTTTATTATATATTTTTAACTGGTGACTATAACTTTAAACTTTTTTTAAAGTTTCCACAAATAATAAAAAGGACAAAAAACTTTATGGCAACATTAAGTAGGTTGAAAGAAGTAAGTAAAGAGCTTATAGTAGATACAACACTATCTGATAATGATTTAGAAACTATAGATTTAGACTCTTATGCGTATAAACTTACGGCTTTAAATGCTTTAAGGGATGATGAATTTAAAATAGCAAGCAGAGATAATGCGTGTGATATTCCAATCACAAACAACTACAGGAAAGATGTCCATATAAGAGATGGGTTTGATCTTTTAGATATGAACGCTATTGTACCTACGTCACAGGTAAATATACCAATGGAGTACAGATCGTTACATGGGGTATTATATGGAGGAGCTACATTTAACAGAAAAAGAGTATTAAAGTATTCAGGCGGTAATCTTATAGATTGTGGAAATACATTAGGGTTGATCACCCCGTCTGAGAATCTTGGAAGGAATTTACATGAAATAGAAAAATATTTCGCATTTATTGAAGGGAAATAAAGTTGAAAACAGTCATTCAAGCAAGGAGAGTAGAAGCTAAAAGGATTGATTTTAAAAGAATAGAATACTTATGGGATAATGTTGATCCAGTAGATTTATTAACACCTGATTTAGAATACTATCTAAAGAATAGAAAAGCAGATATGGTGGATCTATATTCAATCTTTAAAAACCCGCAAAATTTTGGTATTTATAAGTGTAGAAGGGGAAAAATTTGGCTTATTCACCGTTATGACTATTTGTATACAGGATTATTAGAGGATACGATAGCTACTTACTATGGGTATATGCGAGTACATAGTGTATTAAAAGAGTTTAAGTGCAAGGAAACAATGTTTATAGAATCTGTTTATGACAATGGTAGGTGTATAGGTGGGGCAAGAAAACAAATATTAATACCACAAGGAGATAGGATTATAATAGGTACTGCAATTTCGGCTTATATAACGTCTTTAAAGGATATAAGAGTAACAAATATATTATCAAAGTTATATAGTACGGGAGGATTATTATAGTATAAATTTTGGAGGGAATTATGGGGCAAAAATACAATATAGTAGAGATAGCGAAAGCACTACTTATAGATTTTTCAGGAGATATTTACGGAGATTTTCAGGAGAAAGAGGAATATTCAAGCAGTGAGTGTTTAAGTATAGTAAGAAATAGGCTAAATGAGTATCTCCGAAACTTAAATGGTATAGATTAAAATTTTGGCGGGTTTATCCGTAGAAAGGGGAAATAATATTGTTAAACATTACAGACATAGCTTTTAATGATTTTATGGGAAAATTAAGGGAGAAATATGGTGAGGAAATATTTAACTTAGAGGGGATAGGGGAGCAGTTAAATTTAGAGAAATTCAGTGATAACTATTTTAATGCGTATACAACTGCTGATACATCTGTAGATGAAAACGCAAATGTATCGTCTAAGACAGTTGTTGGATATACCTTTGAGCTTCCTAAACCATATTTTAAACTATACTCTATGTATAAATTGTGGAAAGAGGTTAAGGAAGAGTATGGAGAAGATAAAGCAAACGAGATTATAGAGCAGCATGTTTCGGGGGATATGTATTTACATGACCTTTATACTGTGTCTCAGCATAAACCATATTGTTTCAACTTTAGCACATTTGATGTAATCGAAAAAGGTTTGCCGATGATTAAAAAGATTAAAAGTGTGCCACCTAAACATTTATTTGCTTTTAAAAGTCAGATTGAGCAATTTAGTATAATAGCTGCGAATAGTATTGCAGGTGCAACAGGTCTTGGAGATTTTCTTCTAGCGTGTAGTTTTTATATAGGCAATCTCCTTGAAAATTTAGAAGATTCACATTTTAAATTTGCGTCAGAAGAAGATGCTTGGAAGTATGTAGAAGAAACGTTTACTTCATTTATTTATACTATGAATCAGCCAACTCGTGCGAGTCAATCTATATTTTCAAATGTTTCAGTATATGATAGAGTTAATTTAGAGTCCTTGAAAGATGACTATACTTATCCTGACGGGTCTACGTTAGATATAGAACTTGTATCCAAAGTACAAAAGCTATTTTTAAAGTGTATGAATAATGCTTTGAAAAGAACGCCACTAACTTTTCCTGTTATTACTGCGTGTGTGTCTGTAGATAAAGACGGGACAATAGCGGATAAGGATTTTATAGATATGATAGCTGAAGAAAATGAAGCGTATGGTTTTATAAACATCTTTAATGGTTCTTCATCGACTGTTAGTGGATGCTGCCGGCTCAGGTCAGATACTACACACGAGTTTTTCAACAGTTTTGGCGCTGGAAGGAGCAAAATAGGGAGTGTAGGAGTAGCTTCAATTAATTTTCCTAGAATAGCTTATAGGGCTATAAATGAAGATAACCCTGAAAAATATTTTTATAAAGAGGCAACAAAACTTATTAAAAACACATTTATTATTAATGATACAAAGAGGAAAATTATACAAAAGGCTATTGATAATGGGATGCACCCGTTGTACTCGCTAGGTTTTATGGACTTGAAAAAGCAGTATTCTACAGTAGGGATAAACGGGTGGTACGAAGCATTGGTTGAATTAGGTTACGACATAACAAAAGCAGACGGTGTTGAATTTACAGTTGATTTTATGGAGTATCTAACAGGTATGTTGAACGAAGCCGATGAAAAGTATGGGTATTTACATAACGTAGAACAAGTACCTGGCGAGAATTTTTCAGTTAAAGCCGCATATAAGGATTACGTACTTGGTTATCAGGATAAGTATAGACTATACTCGAATCAGTTTATACCACTGATAGAGAACACTAATATTCTAAACAGAATTAAGGTTCAGGGGCAGTTAGACAAGCATTTCTCAGGGGGAAGTGTTTTACATCTTAATATTGGATACCCTCTTAAAAAAGATGAGTTTAAGGATTTGACGTATATGTGTGCTGAGAAAGGTGTTGTTTACTGGGCTGCCAATTATGTACTTAAAGAATGTTCAGAGGGTCATATGACGGCAGGTAATGGAGATAAGTGTGATATTTGCGGGTCTGAAATCGTAAACGAATATACAAGAGTCGTAGGATTCCTTGTAAATACGAAAAATTTCAACAAAGTACGTAGAGAACATGATTACCCTGAAAGGAAATGGTATGATGAAAATAGCGTCGTTTGAGTATAATATACGAGATAAAAGTATAGAAATATACGTATCAGGATGTAAAGCCCCTCACTGCGAGGGGTGTCATAACGCTGAATTGTGGGATTTTAGTGTCGGTGAAGAGTATAAAGAAACATTATTAAGTATACAAGATACTGTAAAAGATTATGATAGTTACATAGATAAAATAGTCGTAATGGGAGGTGAGCCTTTAGACCAATCAAGGGGAGATTTGTTAGAGTTATTGAGATACTTACAAGAGTTTAAAAAAGAAATTTGGCTTTATACACGGTATTCGCTGAAAAATGCTGAGGATGTATATGAATACTGTGAGTATATTAAATGTGGCGAGTTTGATATACATAAATTAGTGGAAGATAACATTCAGTATGGGGTTAAGTTAGCTTCATCTAATCAAAAAATATTTAAAAGGGGGAAAGATTATTAATGTTTAATCAGGTACAGATGTCAAAAGAGGTTGTTGTAAATACGACAGAATTTATATATACTATTGTAGGTAAAGAAGATTGTGAGAGATGTAAAATTGTAAAACAGTTTTTAGATGAAGATGTAGAGCCATATATCTATGTGGATTTTAAAGACTTGCCCCCAGCAACTAAAAGAGTTATAGCAAAAGCAACGAGAAAGATCGGTGAAGATAAACTCACACTACCGTATTTTTTAACAGGTAATAGTTTAGGTATTATAGACAGGGATTTTAGCAATGTAGACGAATTAAGGAAGTTAATGAGTAGTTGATTTATAAGCCGCAGATCGTAATGATTTTGCGGCTTTTTACTTTTTGTTAACATGGTGTTTATTGACATTATCTGTAAATAGTGGTAGAATAGATTATCAAAAGGGAGGATGATATTATGAGAATGTGGATGTTAAACCCAAAGGCTCTTTGTAGAAAGCATTTAATGGGAGAACATGTAGAAATCCATATGCTTGTCGGAAAATTTTTTTAAGGGTAGAAGTGTAGATGGTTTTATGATTAAGAAGCAGCTTGATTTATCTGCTATATATGATAGGCATGAAAGACTTGTAGAAGAAATAGAACATAGAGGCTATAGCCATAATTCGCCTGTTGATAAGGCTGAAATAGATTACCTGTTATTGGGAAGTAAGTACAAAAAATGGCTTAACGTAAAGCCAGATTTAGATGATAACCTCATAGATTTAACGGACAGATGTGAAGAGTGTAGAGAAAATGTCTTAAGGCTTAGGGATGAGTATGATGAGCGTTTTGCAAAATCTGTATTATACGCCCTTATTAACGGAGACGTACTAATAACAGTTCAGCGTCCTACAATGGTACGATTTGTGGTAGGTTTAATAAAACGGTTATTACGTAAAGATATGGTAGATTTTAAGCTAAACTCAAATGGTATTGAACTTAGAGGAAATAAGTTATATATTAATTACGATAAACGTTTAATAGGGGAGTTTTTAAGTGGCAGGCATAATATTAAAACATTTGATTATAATGGTAGAGCTTATATTTACTGAGGAGGCGCAAAATGTACGCAGAAGCAAGTAATATACAAGAAGTTAAACTACACGGTAACAGTGAAGGCTACAAAGAGATTTTAGGAATTTTTAAGGGGTATAAATACTTAGATGAGGATATTGATTTAGACGCTCTTTACAGTGGGTTAGAAATAACTTACATTAGATATGACTTGAGAGGGTGATTGCATGGTTATACGAATAAAATCAAGATTTGGAGATTATACCGACTATGCTTACGACGACCCATTATCTTATGAGGATGGAGATAAAGCGTCTATATACGGTGTAGGTGATTATTTTGAGGGTTATGTAACGTCTGTAAGTGATTTTATAGAAAAAAGAATGTGGGATTATACGGAGTTAAAAGAATATGTAGAACGTACTTACGGTGTGTTTAGATTTATTAATATAGATTGGAGTAAATATACTCGTAAGCTAAACGACGGTAGTTATTTTTTACAGATTTATTTAGAGGGTTGTACTGTAATAGCTTTTATAGAGGCAGAGTTTGAAGAGAATGAATTTGACCTAGTAAAAGACTTACTGAGCAGCTTTAGTGAGAACGTTATATATTAAGGAGGTTTAATATGAAAACAACTGTAAGGATAGGTAATATTAAAGAGGATCGTACAGATTGGGATAGCTATTATGATAAATGGCAAGTGTTAGACGAAAATGGTGGGGCAATGCCACTTAGGTGTGAGGAGTGTATACATGTAAAAGAACATTGTTTACCAGTAGACGTATACCAACACCAACCAGATTTCAAGGTAAGAGAAACACTCTACTCTAATAGACATATATGTAAGAATTTTAAACCGAAAAGTATAGGGACATTAAAGAAAATGTGGGCTGGAGTGGAGAAGTATAAAGAATATTTACATTACTTCTTAAAAGACAATACGCGAGGTAAAATAGGATTTGAACAGAATTATAATTACTACTACGAGCCTTTGCAAGTTATTTTAATTCAAGATAATACGAGATATGTAATAAATCTATATGACTGGTTCGTGCAGGATTATACAGATGAAAACGGTAAGATAACTAAATGGATGAAGAGAGAAGAATTAGACGGTAGGTTTCAGTTATGTAGAGAATCTCATTATACAGATGGTAAGTGGGAACTAGGTAGAAGAAGTTCTATCAATGATGTTAGATGTATTAATGAAAACAACTTAAAGTGGGCGGAATTTTCGGTCGGCGATATTATAGAATTTCCGGTTTATAACGAAAGAAAGATAGGCGAGGTAAAATTTATAAACCCTTACGAATATACTATAGAATCAGAATCTAAACTGTATTACAGTAGATTGGCGTGGAAGGTTCAATATGATAGTAGAGAAGAAAGCACCGTTTGAAGTGTGTGATGATTTAGAAAGTTGGCTATCTGAGTATTTTAACAGTGTGTTCGTATGTGACATGAACTGTGGAGTAGAGATAGAAGGTCAGAAAGGTAAAGAGGGGTGGTTTGAAGCTACAATAATGGATGTAGATGGTGAAAGTACATATATTATTTACTACGGTGATAATTTGGCGGTTAAAAACGGAAAAATTGTGAGGTTGAATATATGTTAGGGAGATCGATAGACTTTGAGCAGAAGGTTTTAAGCAAGAATCTTGAAGTAAAAAAGCACTATAAGACAGGCACTATTGTATCAGAAACAAGAACTGTTGAGGACAATATAATAAACGAAACATACGGCGTAGAAGTATACGAGAACAACGTACCTAAAGTATATACTATAAATGCTTATCAGTTAATGTCAGATTCTGATAACAAGCTGATTCTAAAAATATACGTAAAGAAAGATTATAAAATAGAGTCTGTATTGGAAGTATACGTATACGGAAATCAAGATGGAGAGCCGCATCATTATAAGTCAGTATTCAGGGATAAGAGTTTAGTACATAAACAAGGTGAAAATTTATACAATTGTTTAGTGGAGAGTTTCGGTGTTTTTCTTGATACTGAATTAGATAAAGAGCGCCTTAAAGATTTTTGCGTGGGTTTGCTAGACGATGTGTATGAAAATGTTGTTTACGGATACGGGATTTATGTAGAAGCAGAGCTTTCAAACGGAAATAGGCTTTACCTTGTATAGACTATTAACAAATGCGTTACTTTACGTTAATTGACATATCGGAATAAAGTGGTATAATAGAGCATAAAACAAAGGGGGGAATTGAAATGGACGGAAATTTAAGTAAACTAAGAGCACACGAAGAAGAGCAGGAAATGGCAGAAAGACTTACAGAGGAAGCTTATACATGGTTTAACATGACTTACACGCCAGAAGAGTTCGAAACAGAAGAGGAATATGCCGACGTATTTGCTCAGTTCGAGTTCGACCAAATTTCATTCTACTTGGAGAATAAATAAGGAGGAAGTATTATGAGAAAATTTGATTTGACTAAGGATTATGTAGAAAAATTAAAAGAAGAGTTTTATAAAAATTGGGACGACTCAATGAGTATGGATTACCCAACAGAAATAGATGATTACAAAGAACGTTTTGACCAAGCTTGGGAAGAGCACTTAGAAACTTATAAAGAGAAGTTCTTGCCAAAAAGATCAGATAGATTTTCTGCTGGATATAAAAAAAACTTGACAAAGTAACATAAGTGTGGTATAATATACATGATTAAGTAACATTTTTGAGTGTAAGTAAAGGATTGTGTATATTATATGGGTAAGAAGAAGACGCACGAACAATTTTTAAAAGAAGTATTTAATTTAGTAGGCAAAGACTACGAAGTATTAGGGACTTATAAAGGGGCTAAAACTAAAATCAAAATGAGGCATATTAAATGTGGTAATGAATATGAAGTTAGACCAGACTGTTTTTTAAAGGGCAGTAGCTGTCCTAAATGTAGCAAAGAATTGGTGAGTAAGAAAAACACTAAAACAACAGAAAAGTTTAAAAAAGAAGTATTTGATTTAGTTGGGGAAGAGTACATAGTTTTAGGAGACTACAAAACAACGAATACTAAAATAAAGATGAAACACAATAAATGTGGTCATGAATACTTAACAATTCCAAACAATTTTTTACAGGGTACAAGATGCCCTATATGCTGGGTAAACGCTTTAAAAACTACAGAGCAGTTCAAAAAAGAGGTATATAATTTAGTAGGGGATGAGTATACAGTTTTAGAGAATTATAAAGGAAGTAAAACTAAAATACTGATGAGACACAATAAATGTGGTCATGAGTATTTAGTCACACCTAACGATTTTTTACACAGTAGAAGATGTCCGAAGTGTTTTGGCACTCCAAAGAAAACAACTGAGCAATTTAAGCAGGAAGTTTTTAAACTACTGGGAGATGAATATACTGTTTTAGGGGAATATAAAAATGCAAATACTAAAATTAAGATGAGACACGAAAAATGCGGCTATGAATGGGAAATAAAGCCCAATGATTTTTTAAACAGACACGGATGTCCTAAGTGTAGATCTTCTAAAGGTGAAGTTGCTATAATGAAATATTTAGAGAAGAGGAAAATACCTTTTAACTACGAACACTCTTTTAAAGACCTGATAGATGTAGGTAAATTAAGATTTGATTTTTACTTACCCGACCATAATATTTGTATAGAATATGATGGGGGACAACATTTTAAACCTGTAACTTTCGGGGGAATGAGCCAAGAAAAAGCAGAGGAGAATTTTAAAAGTTGTCAAAGAAGAGATAAAATTAAAGATGAATACTGTAAAAAGAAAGGTATTAGATTGATAAGAATACCTTATACTGAATTTAAGAATATAAAAAAGATACTAAAGGGAGAGATTAAATGAGAAAATTTGAGTTTACTAAGGATTATGTTGAAATGTTAAAAGATGAGTTTGACCCTCAGCAGGGCATATCTTTAGAGGAGTTTTTAGAAGAAAAGAAAGACGTATTGTTACCAAAAAGGGCGACAAGCGGAAGTGGGGGATATGATTTAGTTGTTCCATTTGACATTGTTGTACCAAGCTATTTTCGCTTGTTTTTCGATCAGTTAGACTTACACGCTAATTTAGATACTATGAGTGACTTTATCTACTTATTAAATCATATAGGGGTGGATAACCCACTCTTAGTAGATAAGGCTTTAAATCCTACTTTAGTACCAACGTACGTAAAGGCGAAAATGGAAGATGATGAAGTCTTAAAGATATACGCACGATCAAGCTTATTTAAAAGACATAAACTTATCTTGTCTAACTCGGTAGGTATTATTGACAGCTCTTATTACGGTAATCCAGATAACGACGGACACATAATGATACCTGTTATTAATCTGTCGTGGGAAGATAAAGTTATTAAAAGAGGCGAAAGAATAGCACAAGGAGTATTCCAGAAGTATTTGATAACAGATGATGATAAAGCAATAGGTGATAGAACAGGTGGGTTTGGTTCAACAAACAGGTAAATATATTTAGGAGGTAGCTATGGAAGTATTACTTATAATTTCGGGCGTATTAACGCTTATAATGATGTTAGCGTATAGTTGGAAATATAATAGAAGAGATGTAAGCGTAGAAAATTTAAGACGAGATAGGGACGAATGATGGATTACAGAACAGCGAGAGCCTCAGGTAGGTACAACAACAATCCAAAACGAAAATAAGTCAGCAAATTTTGCGGGTTACGGGAGGTATATATGTTAAAAGATAGGGTAGAGAGTATACTAAGGGAAGATATAAGCATAGAAGAGAAAGCAGATATGGTAGATAAAACAGTAAAAATGATGAGAGACGGCGAGTTAGAGTCTTTAAAAAAACGTATAAGGGCAAAGGACTTGGTAGAATTGGTTATAGATAGTAAGGTCTTATATAGCGATAACGTGTTGAAACTTGAAGATATTTACTCTGATTTAGATATCCTTACATCCGACATAGCGGATGATTAGTATGAGTGGTGAATGTTTTGACTATAAAGAGTATGTTCTAAAACAGATTTCCGACGAGATAAGAATAGAGTTATCATCAGGTGTTAGTGCTTTATGCGATACAAAAGAGTTAGAAGAAGAAATTATTAAAGAATTAAACAAGACGATTATGTGTTTAGAGGAAGGGTTTGTAAGGGCACACAGGGCTTCTTACTTTCTATCATGTGATGATGGTGCTGAATCGTATTTAAAAAAGTTAAAAGAGGATTTGGAGGGTTTAAAATGAGTTATCTAATTATATGTAAGAATTTGAAAGACGTAGAGAGTGGTAGAAACAGACTGTACGCAGCAGATAGGGGGTATATTATACGTACAGACCTTAGCAACGGTGAATTTTGGGGTTTATATAATGATTTAAAACATGCTTACCAGAGGGTGAAAGAAGCAAATGATTATAGTGATAGTATAAATAGTAGAGTCAACGATTTAAGATATATACCAGTAGATAAAGAGGTAACATTATCTACTTTAAATATATCAACAACATATGATATAGAAGAGGTACGAAATATGCTTATACTTCTCTCAGGGTATATCAATAATTACGGCATAGTTAAGTTTATAATGAGGGAGAGTATTGTAGATGAAGATGACTGGTGGGAGATAGTACCTGATTATACTTTTGAAGACTCTAAGCTAACCGTCGAAACGCTTGGAATATCTGTTAAATGTGAGGAGTGGGTAGAACTTGACTAATAATTATTTTATAGCTTTAAAAGGCCTCAAATCAAGAGGGTCAGATGAACAAGGGAGGGTTAATCTTTACTATAGGCAAATGAAAATATTCAGCATTAAGAGGTATGTAGATGTTTATATTCTTAAGAAGCAAGTAGAAGATTTAGAAGCATTAAAAGAGGATTATGAAGAAGTAGACTTATTTGACTTACTGGAGAGCCCTATCAAAGAGATTTGCGCTAAGGTAACGCTACATGAGCTTGATATAGTAAGATACTTGCAGAAATTTGAATGGATTTACTCTAATAATAACTTGAACCTGATTGCTTTTCTTAAAGACTGCGAAGGGTGGGACTGTATAACATGCGTCGAAGATGATGTAGATATAGACGCTAATAGAGTAATACATAGAGATATTGTATACAGGTCGAGTAGTGTTGAATCTTATTAATTTCGTTACATTATCGTTATTGACATACATGGTATCATTATGGTAAACTAAGACAACTTAAAGAGGAGATGAGTTTATGATTAAAGTTATTCTTAACGAACAGCACAAATTGATGGCAGAACAGGCAAGAGTATTGAATGAAAATTTTGGAGAAGGTAATTGGGAACTTTTTAGTGTACCTGCAAATGGTTGGAAACTTGAAGAGATGGCAAAGGTTGCAAAGGAACTTGACGAAACAACGGAAGTTGTGGTATTCGCATCACCGATACCTGCACTCATGGTTATCTTGAGCAGTAAAGGAGTAACATTTACAGCGTTCCATAACGACAACAGAGTTAAAAAAGAATTGCCAAATGGGAAGATAATAATGACGGTAGCGCAGGAAGGCTGGGTAATCGTTTAATAGGGGGCGTATGTATGATTTTAGATACTGAATTTGATGTATTGATATTAGACTCTAAAATATTCATTAAGGAGGAAAAGGGTGACAAAGAAATCATTTGCTAAGTTTTTAGAGGGATTAAACGAGATAAATGCTGATTTTATACAGAAACGAAATGAGACAATAATTTTTGGGGTAAGTGACGATCTAACAAGTACAATAGAAGAGTTTAAAAAGCTTTCCGATACATTTGAAATAGCGGTTGAATACTCTAACACAGAAGAGCAATTTTTTGATCAGCACGATAATCTTATAGAAGGTAGACCTATTAATTTTATATCTTTTAATTTTACTGGTTTCTGTGTAAAAGTATACTCATTCCATGATAACTTTCAAGAAGCATACAAAATCTATACAGATAGTAAATAAGCCCCTATTTGGGGCTTTACTTTTTGTTTACAAAGTAGAAACGTATCATTAATTGACATTGAACGCTATAAAGTATATAATAGAGCATAAACTTAAAGGAGGAGTAAATATGGGACGAAAGCAGTTAAAGAAACTAAAGAGTAAGAAGGTAACGGCAGAGGCTAAGTTTGTAAAATTTGGGTATAAGCATGATAGTAGAGAGTTATTCGACAAGAGTACAGATAACCTTACTGTACTGTTTAAAAACATTGTAGTAAATGCTGGTAGTGATAAGATATACATTGATCATTGTTGGTTAAAAATGGCGAGTTATAACGGAAATTTTCCGGTTGATTTAAGGGAAGGGTCTATAATAAAATTTAAAGCAGAGATACAAACATATAAAAAGTATAAGTCAAGGAGCTATAGCACAATAAGTTATGGATTTAAAAACTTTAAAATAATAAAAGTTATCAAAGAAAATAGGGGTGGAAAGTTGAACATGAATATTAAAAGTTACTGCAATAAGTATTCAATACCGTTGCAGATAGAGGAGGAAGAGTGATAATGATTTTTACAGTTGTTAACGGAGACATTAAGGACGATGTTATAAAAAGAATAAAAAGTAGAGGATTCACAGTAAGGTTTGAAGACGCAGCCACACCTTGTTTTATGGTGTTAGAGGGCAATGCTGTTAAGTGTTTAGAGTTTAACACTATAACCTACCCAGAGATAGAGAGATTATGTGAGTATATGTTGCCAGACAGTTTTATAGAAAACTTGCCTTTAAGTAATTCTAGTATACAGAGAGTTATAAACGCTTTTTATGTACAAGATAAATGGGCTATAACTGGTACTACAGCGGAAATACTAGAAGAAATTTTGCCGCAGTATACGTTTAATATTTCTTATACAGTCAAAGGTAGAAGTATTAGTGTAAGAGATGAAGGTTTTGTATGTGAAATTTCGGATGTATATTCGTTAGTAAGTTTTATAAACAATTATTTAGGCGGAAATATTGAAGTAGAGAACAGGGTGGTATTAGTAGATAAAGATCAGACATTAAAGTGTGTAGTAAAAGTATAAAATCCTAAAATTTGCGGCTTTACTTTCGTAATAAATAAAGACTTGAAATGTAATATTAATTGTAGTATACTTGAGTATAAACTTAAAGGAGGAATTAAATCTTATGCACACAATTGTAAACGAAGAAAATTGGAATAAATTTGCTAGAGAACTTGAGAAAGTAAGTAAAGTAAAATGGAATTTTGAGAATATTTTACTTACAGGGTGGAGTCCTTTTGTAGACGAGTGTTTTAATTATAATGTAATTATTGGCGTAGAAGAAGATAATGCATTAGTCTGTATAACTGATGTTGATAGACCTTTAAGTACAAATGAGGAATTTATTAATTATTGCGGAAATAATTTCCCTAAAATTTCAGGTGTTTTCACGTCTTTATCAAAAGAATTGCTGTTAAACTTAGAGGTAGAAACAGGTGTAAAAACAAAGAATAATATACCATTATTTAAACTTGAAGGGGATTTTTTATACTATAGTAGCCAAGAAAAGATCTTAGCTGTTAAACGCTGCATATATCCCCCATCTACTGGATATAGAAGAGTATCTCCAGAAGAATTTTTAGAGGTAGTTGAAGCTGAAAATAAACCAAATGAGTCTTTTGCTACTATTAATGATTGGTATTACTTATACGACAAATTAAATTGTACGGATTTAAAATGGGGTAACGGTAAAGTTTTAAAGGATATAACTCCTGAATGTAAGTATATTGAATACTTGTCAGTACCTAAAGGTATTAGTCAGACAGATAGAATATGTGAATACAGTGAGGTTGTTGATTTTATATCAAAGAAAGCCTTTGTACAAAGAATTTATAAAGAATTTCCGATTAAGAAACCGAAATTTACAAAGGAAGAATTTAGACATATGTTAGAGGAAGGGTTAAGGATATTAAAAGTTGAAATTAGTGACGATTTTATAGAAAGAGTCGTTGATAAGTACGATTGGGGAGAGGAGTAATGGAAGAATTATTAATATTTTGTTGGGTTGGGTTTTTAGTTTGTTGTGTGGCGTGGTATATTGTAAGGAGAGGTAAAAAATGATTAAGCTTACTTATATGGAAGATAATGAGTAGTTCGTTTAGAATACAAAAAAATCGTATAATCAGATTGAAATTCAAAATGAGTCTTAGAATATTCTAAGACTCATTTAACGTAAAACTGACCCGAAAACTGGTAGAAACATAATTAGGTACTGAGAAAGTTCTGTAGCTATTATTTATATACTTTTAACCTTTACGTTACATTTAAAAATTATTGCTAATATTACACTGTTTTTACAAATTTTACAAATAAGTAAAATTTATAAAATGTAATATTTTCGGCTTTATGTAACGTTTAAGTATCAAAAGTAACAACTATACTAATTGATACAAATAAGCATAACCACACTAACCTATTAAAGGCTAAAGTGTGGTTATTTAATTTTATATTCAATTTTCGGGATTATATCATATTTGATAAAAATTTGTCAATAAATAAAATGTTACTAATTGTAACGATAATGTTAAATTTATAAATTTGTTACTCCTTTTCTTACCGCTAGATTGCTTATGGGAGTTATGCTTGATTAGTCCTATTCACTTTCAATACTATTATATCAGACTTTTCAGATAATTACAATTAACAAAAAGTACCAACTATTTTAAGACTTTGTAACTAAATACCATAAAACAATAGAATCAATTCTAAGCATACTCAGAGCCGCTCTAACGCATCGTATACTTTTTACGATAAATTATACATAAACTATACGTAGAACGTCATACAAGCCAATCTGAGAAGAGTATGAGGCTATATACATTATTATATAAAGGGAATTAAAATTTGCGTGTTTACACAGTGTTTTAAAATACGTTACATTCAGTTAATTGACATATCTGTATAAAGTGGTATAATCAATCAACAAATAAAAAGGGGAGATGAGGAAATATGAGAATTTATACAGAAGTTAAAAAAGAAAATTTGTTAAACGTATTGGAGAGTATTGAAAAAAGTGGTATTATGTGGGTTAATGATGATAATACGAAGGAAAATCCGTTAGCGTTTATACCGCCGTGTAAAAATGTTGTATATCTATCAGCAGATAATATTGATTATAGTTTTGATCATTCAAAAGAAAATAGTTTTACTTTACAGTATTTTACAATTGATGATTTTATGGATGAATCATTTTACAGGGATCATTTAAAATACTATAACTTTTTAGATAACACTAACTTTATTAAAGAGGTGAATAGATATGAGTAAAAAAAGTTTATACGATTATAATATTTATATTGGTACTTTGGTGGATGGTATTATAGTTGATACGCAAAGTTGTGATGATATAACAGTGGAAGTGTATAAACAACTGTTGTTAGACGAGGTTAAGAATGATGAGAATTTCGATAACATGGAATATATCGAAGAAAAGATAAGCGAACTAACAGAAGTTACGGATGTTTATTTGTTTTATCACGACTGGTTAGAAGTTACTGATGCGTATAATTACACGCATATTTGTGACAATGAAGCATGGATTATAAAAAACAATAATAGTTGTATTGATATGGTTGATTTTGAATCATTTATGAACTATGCAAATGAAATGTATTTAACAATAAATGATACAAAGATAAGCATTTATTTTGATGATGATTTTATTTACATCCAAAATTTAGACCTTGAATTTTTAGATTTTTGTTTTGATGATGAGTATTTGATAAAATTGACTGATACAATTTTAAATAACAGTGATGACGTTAAAATAAGACTGTTAGATAATATGTTAAAAGAGTTAGATATAATTGAATATGAACAAATAGACAACGGTTTTATCAGCATTGACGGTTTTCACAATACGGAATTTATAAGAAAAGAATCTGATATAAAAGATAATATGATTAGTGTTTATTTAACTGGTACTAACGTATGTACAAAGGCTTTTTACTGTTACAAAGCCGTAACAAAACCGGAAAATTTTGTTAATTGACTTACAAAAAGAAGTATGGTAGAATGGTATTGAAGTTGAAAAGGGAATAAAAAATTTTAAAAGGGGAAGTGAGTAAAAATGAAAAAATTAACACTTGATACAAAAAACATGAAAAAGGTTTTAACAGCTATTAATAATTTGAAGTTAAAAAAAGCTATTAACGTATGGGAATATTTGAAAGTAACTGAAAATAACACCTTTATAGTGAATGGTAGTGAAGTAACTGGAGTTTTTTATCCTAAAATAATTGGAAGTGAAGGTAATGGAGAATATCTGATAAAAATTGAAACATTTAAAAAAGCCGTGAGTAAATTAACATCTGATGTTTTTGAATTACAAATGGATGATAATGAAGTATTGTTATCTGCCGGAAATATTAACGTAACGTTAGATTCTTTACCTGTTTGGGATTTTCCAAAAATCAAATCATTAGATAATTATAAAATTGTTACAATTAATACTAAAAAGTTTTATAGTATGTTACATAATGTGTTGTATACGGCTTCGAAGGATGAAATGATGTATAACTTGAATGGTATTTTATTTGAATTTACTGATAATTATTTAACTCTTGTATCATCAGATAGCTATAGATTGAATAAAATAGAGTGTGAAATAACACAAGGTGAAAAGTTTAACACTAAAATGTTTTTTAATTTACAGACTATGAAACAAGTAGAAAAAAGTTTAAAATACTGTAAAGATGAAATAACAGAGTTAACTCTTTATGGTACATACATGGCAATTGATATACATGAAAGAATAGAGTATACTATACAAATGTTTTATAGTAAGGCTAATTTTCCAAACTATATGGCAGTAATTCCCAATAGTTTTCAAACACGAATAACTATTGATAGAGAAAAATTGTTATCTAATCTCGAAATTGTCAGTCAAACAATAGGTAAAAATGGCACTACAATATTTCATATAGATAACAGTATAAATATTATAGGTAGAATAAAAGAAGAAAAAGTATATAACGAAGTTTCTAAAAGTGTTATTGATGGAAAAATTGAAGGTAAACCTATAAAAGTTGGATTTGATGATAAATTTATTATTGAAGCATTAAAGCATTTTGACACAGAAAAAATACAGTTATCTTTTGTGGATGAAAACAATGCCTTACAAATTAACGAAGTTAATAACGGAAATTATATAGGTATAATAATGCCTATAAAGATTAGAAGTTAATAGAATTGTTACATACATTTAATTGACATTTTTAAAAAATCAATGTATAATCAATTATAAACTTAAAAGAGGTGAGTAAAGATGAAAGTAAAATTAGCACATTGGGATAATAATAACAGCTTATATTTTAACAAAAAAGGTGAGATATTTATACACGGTGAGGGGAATTACAGAGGTCAAAAATTAATGATATATACTGATGGGTTTTACGCAAAAATAAAACGTGAGTGCTATACATATAAAAATTTAGATTATAAAACAAGTGATATTAAAGATATGGTTAGAATTGCATTTGACTTCATACCACCTAAATATATTTACGATAAAATATGGAAATTAATAAAAGACTTTTTAAATTATGGTATAGTTAACTGTTATGAATCAACTACTTATTCATATGAAGTGGAAATATAATCGTTACCAAACCGGAAAATTCTGTTAATTGACATTTTTGAAAAATCAAGGTATAATAAATTATAAACTTAAATAGGAGATGAGAGAAAATGAAAAATGAAACAATGGAAGCATTAAAAAAGTTAGGATTCAAGGGAATATCAGTATCAAAATGTGAAATAATGCGTGGATTTTTGAAAAGAGTTGAAAATCCTATATCTGAATTAGATGAAATGGATGAGCTTGAAACACCTGATGTTATTAATCAATTTATAATGTTAGGAGATGTTAATGAATATGATAATCAGTATCAAGAAGAATTTGAGTATTTGAAAGATATGGAAATGAAAGATGTTATTAACGCTTTACAGTTACATGACGTATACGATGTTTTTACTGATGAGTATATTGATACATTATACGGTGAATACTTTGAAAGAATAACAATGAATAATTCCGCGTTTACAACGGAATACAACGTTAACACAAATGACATAATAGAAGTGGGATTGTTTTACTTCTACCATAATGATACATTATATATAACTCCTGGAAGTTATGGAGTTAGTTATAATCAACGGTTAGAGTATTTACAGTTACTAACATTAAAGTCATTGTCACAAAATTCTAACTATGTTAATTGGCGTGAAACATATGACAATGAAACTTGTAATAAAATTGATGAGATATTATCGGAATGTGACGAGTATATTACAATGGGAGGTGAAAAGTAATGTATACTATTAACCAACTAACAAGTAATTTTAACGTTTTATTAAAGGCATATTTAAATGTGATGAGAAAACACAACTTGAATACAGATTCATTTGTACCTGATATCCATAATTTAGCTTTAAATGAGATTTTCGATAAAAACGGTAATATTTTAGAGTTGGTACAATGTTAGAGTTGTAAACCCCAAAATTTTGGGGTTTACATAACGGTAACAAAGTGTTTATAAGTAGTTAATTGACATTGAATGTAAAAAGGTATATAATAAATTGTACTTAAAATAAGTACAAAAAACTAAAAAG
>Ga0272441_10004156_pt1 | contig 26636 bp, 17 predicted proteins | sample SSMProp6N_FD_193582 | JGI IMG/M metagenome (GOLD analysis project Ga0272441, IMG submission 193582) | Marine sediment archaeal communities from Little Sippewissett salt marsh, Falmouth, MA, United States - SSM-Prop-6N | ecosystem: Environmental > Aquatic > Marine > Wetlands > Sediment ... | reverse complement strand
TGCAGGCCATCTCCAGCAAGACGCCGACCTTCCCGGTGTGATGGACGTAGGCGACGATACGGCCCTCGTGGGCTTCTCGTCCGATCTGTTCCATCAATTCGAGCCCTTGCTCGCGCAAGATCTCCTTAGCGCGTTCGAGATCGCCGTTGGCTTCGGTCAACGCCTTCTTGCAGTCCATCATCCCGATGCCGGTCTCTTCTCGAAGTTGCTTGATCGCTTCGATGCTAATCGTTGTCATCCGAGTCCTCTTCTTCATCCGCGGCGTCTTCGTCCGCTTCATCGGCTTCGTCTTCTTCGTCCGCCTCGTCTTCGTCGGCTTCGTCTTCTTCGACCGCCTCGGCCTTTGCCGGCTCGTCCTCGGCAGCGTCGGTGGAGGCCTCTTCCGACGCCTCGCTCTCAGTCTCGGAGGAGGCTTCTTCCGTCGCTTCGCCTTCGGAGGAAGCTTCTGCCGCGGTTTCCTCCGCGGTCTCTTCCGCGTCTTCGGCTGCGGCTGACGGCGTTTCTACCTCATCCTGACGTCCCTCTCGGCCTTCGAGAACCGCGTCCGCGATACGCGCGGTGATCAGTTTCGTCGCCTTGATCGCGTCGTCATTGCCGGGGATCAGAAAATCGATCGGATCGGGGTCGCAGTTCGTGTCCACGATCGCGATGATCGGGACGCCCGCCAGGTTGGCTTCGTGCACGGCGATATCCTCGGAGTCGGGATCGATGACGAACATCATGCTCGGCTTCTTCTCCATGTTGCGGAGACCGTCCAAGTTTCGCTGAAGCTTCGCCAAACGTCGTCGCAGTCGGCTGGCTTCCTTGTTCGGCATGTGATCGATGGTGCCGTCTTCGATCATGGCCTCCATCTTCTTCATCGTCTCGATGCTCAGCTTGACGGTTCCGAAATTGGTCAGCGTGCCGCCCAGCCACCGCCGGTTGACGTAGTGCGCTCCGCACCGCTGAGCTTCTTCGGCAATGGTCGACTGCACCTGTTTCTTGGTTCCGACAAAGACAATCTCGCCGCCTTCGGCGACGGTATCGCGTACGAAGTAGTAAGCTTTTCTAAAGAGATCGACCGTTTGCTCGAGGTCGATGATGTGAATCCCCTTGCGCTCGGTGAAGATGTACCGCGCCATCTTAGGGTTCCACTTTCTTGTTCGATGCCCGAAATGCACGCCGGTTTCGAGCAGCTCTTTCATCGTAAGGACGTCCACATCACCCTCCCAAATGTCCCAAACTCGTTAATGACGGAGTATAGCGAAAGGCCGTGATTCCCGCAATCTGACGCATTGAGGGGCCTCGGATCCAGGATCGCTTCAACTTGTCCGCCGCCGGTGCGGCGGGCGATAATGATGCCACATTTGAGGCGGTGAAGCACGTGGATCGTACGCAAGTCGATCGCACCGATGTGCGAGAACTCCCCAGGAATATCGAAGCCGAGCAAGTTGTCCTCGGAGCGTCAATGCTCGAACCGGACCGCACGGTGCCCGTTCTTGTGGACAAGCTGGTTCCGGATCACTTCTACGACCGGCGCCACCGCATCATCTTTCGGACGATTCGCGACATGTTCCTTCGCGACGAACCGGCCGACATCGTCTTGCTGGCCAACCGCCTCGAGGAGACCGGCGACATGGAACGTGCCGGCGGGCGAATGTATCTAAACGAGTTGCTCGACCGAACGACGACGACGGCGAGCCTCACCTACTACGCAGACATCGTTCGGCGCAAGGCGACGTTGCGCGCGTTGATTGACGCCGGAGCGCGGATCTCCGAGTACGGATTCGACGAAGTCAGCGAGACGGACGAGATTCTCGACAAGGCGGAAGAAGCGATCTTCAAGATCTCCAGCAACAACGCGGGTGGAACGTACTTCCTAATCAGCGACTTTCTCTACGAACACATCGATACCCTCGAGAAGCTCCATCGCGATCCGGACAAGCACACGATCACCGGCTTCTCCACGGGGTTCCCCCACCTGGACGACATGACCGCCGGAATGCAGCGATCCGACCTTGTGATCGTGGCCGGCCGCCCCGGCACGGGAAAGACGAGTCTTCTGCTGGCGTTTGGGCGGCACATGGCGATTCGCGACGGTGCGCGCGTCGGCTTCTTCTCGCTGGAGATGCGCAAGGAGCATCTGTTGGAGCGGCTGCTGTGCGGCGAAGGGAAGATCAGTCTCCATCAGCTGCGCGGCGGATACGTTCCGGGCGAGAAATGGCGGGACTTGGCCCACGCGGCCGGCAAGCTGCAGAAGGCGACGATCATCGTCGACGACACACCCGGCGTGTCGATTCTCGAGGTACGTGCACGGGCGCGCCGCATGGCGGCGCAACACGGTCTGGATGTCGTCATGCTCGACTACCTGCAATTGGTGGAGGGCGGCATTCGTGCGGACCGGCGCGAGCAAGAAGTCGCCTACATCTCGCGATCGCTCAAGCGATTGGCCCGTGAACTGAACGTCTGCGTCATCGCCGCGTCGCAGTTGAACCGATCGCCGGAAGCGCGAACGGAAAAACGTCCGCGACTTGCGGATCTCCGCGAATCCGGAGCGATTGAGCAGGATGCGGACATCGTCATGTTCATCTATCGAGAGGATTACCATCGGCAGCAGGACGAAGGGGGCGTCAGCGGTCCCGGCGACACCTCGGCGCCGTCGGAACTCATCATCGCCAAGCAGAGAAATGGGCCGGTAGGAAACGTCGAGATCATGTTCCACAAGGCGTATGCGAGTTACTACCCGGTGACCGGCGAGTAGCCTGCCAGGCCGGCGGGGCACACGTGGCTGACCGTCCGTTCGCGGTCTATAATCGACCGCAACAGCAGGAACAACCAAGGGGGAAGTCATGGCCTATCCAACCGAATGCCGCTACACGAAGGATCATGAGTGGGTCAAACTGGACGGGAAGCGCGCACGCGTCGGCATCACCGAGCACGCGCAAGCCGAACTTGGGGACATCGTCTTCGTCGAGTTGCCCGCCATCGGCACGTCCGTCCAGAAGGGCGACAACGTCGCCACCGTGGAATCGGTCAAGGCCGTCGGCGACGTGTTCTCGCCCGCGACCGGCACCGTCGTGGAAATCAACGATCACCTGGAGGACGCTCCCGAAGTGATCAACGCGTCTCCGCATGAGGACGGGTGGATTCTCGTTCTTGAAATCGAGGATCCGGACGAACTTGGGGATGCCATGGACGCGGCCGCATACGAGGCCTTCCTCGCCGAGGGCTAGACTCGATGCGCTACATCCCGAATACGTCGGAGGACCGCCGCGAGATGCTTGCATCGATCGGCGTTCCCTCCGTAGAGGCGTTGTTCTCCGATATTCCCGGCGACGTGCGACGACGATTCGAGCCCATCGGGCTGGCGGCGCGCTCGGAGATGGACGTAGCGGGCACGCTGGCGGCGATGGCAGGCCGGAACCGACAGGACGGCGTGTGCTTGCTTGGCGGCGGCATCTACGATCACTACGTGCCGAGTGTGGTGCGGCATCTGCTCTCTCGGTCCGAGTTCTTCACCGCTTACACCCCCTACCAGCCGGAGGTCAGCCAAGGTACGTTGACGGCGATGTTCGAGTTTCAAACCTACGTTTGCGAGCTGACCGGCATGGAAATCGCCAACGCGTCGATGTACGACGGAGCGACCGCGCTCGCGGAGGCCGTCCTGATGGCGGAGCGAATCCGAGGGCGAGGGATGGTCGCGGTTCCGGCATCCCTGTTCGCGACGTTGCGTCATGTGGTGGATACGTACAGCTGGGCCGCCGACATCGAGATTCGCGAAATCCCTTACGGTGAGGACGGAACGCTCGATCCTTCAGGGATTCCGGAAGGCGCGTCGGCCGTCGTGGTCCAGTCTCCGAACGCGTTCGGCGTTCTCGAGCCCTTGGACGGCCTCAAGGACCGCATCGGCGATGCGCTGTTGATCGTTTCGGTTCATCCGCTGTCCCTTGCACTGATCGAGCCGCCCGGCGCATTCGGCGCCGACATCGTCGTCGGCGAGGGGCAACCCCTTGGATTGCCGATGGGGTTCGGCGGCCCGCTGTTGGGGCTGTTTGCGACGCGCAAGGAGCATCTACGTCAGATGCCGGGGCGCGTGTCGGGACGGACGGTCGACGCAGACGGACACGTGGGCTACACGATGGCCGCTCAAACGCGGGAGCAACACATCCGCCGCCAACGCGCGACTTCCAACATCTGCACGAACTCCGCACTGTGTGCGCTGGCTGCGACCGTGTATCTCGCCAGTGTCGGCGCATCGGGACTGCGAGAGGTCGCGACGCTGAATCTGGAGAAGGCGCACTACCTTGCCGACGGAATTGCCTCACTCGCGGGGTTCGAACGGACGTTTTCCGGCGCGTTCTTCAACGAGTTCGTCGTGACGACGCCCGAGAGCGCATCCCACGTGCATGAGCGTCTGACGCGTGCCGGATTCGCCGTCGAGGCGCCGGACGGTCTGAGAGAACGTGGGCTCGACAACGCCCTTCGGTTCGCGGTGACCGAGACACGGACCAAGGCGGAACTCGACCGGCTGATCGACACGCTGGGAGGTGCTGAATGACCACGATCTTCGATTGCAGATGTGGCGAAGGCATCGGCGGTCTGTTTCCACCGTTGGACGTGCCCGAGCGCGGCGTCGATCGGCTGCTGGGCGAGCACCTCGCGCGAAAGGTTCCACTGCGCATGCCGGATCTGTCGGAACCTCAAGTCGCGCGACACTACACGAAGCTTTCCAAGATGAACTTCGGGGTGGACGACGGTTTCTATCCGCTGGGAAGCTGCACGATGAAGTACAACCCGAAGCTCAACGAGGAAATGGCGGCACTCCAAGGGTTCGCGGACCTGCATCCACGCAGCAACGTCTCGGCCTCCCAGGGCGCGCTGGAGCTCCTGTTCGAGCTGACCGGGTTGCTTCGTGGGATTGCCGGCATGGCGGACGTTTCGCTGCAACCGGTGGCAGGCGCTCACGGTGAAATGACCGGCATGTTCCTGTTCAAGAAGCACTTCGAAACACGGGGAGACGACAAGCGAACGCGTATTCTGTTGCCGGATACCGCGCACGGGACGAACCCCGCGTCTGCGGCAATGGCGGGCTTCTCCGTCACTGAGATCGCGTCCGATCCTGCAGGAACGATCGATTTGGATGCGTTGGACGCCGCATTGGACGACACGGTCGCCGGAATCATGTTGACGGTTCCGAACACCTTGGGCATTTTCGAAACGAACATCCTCCAAGTGACGGAAAAGGTTCATCAAGCAGGCGGTCTCTGCTATTTCGACGGGGCGAACCTGAACTCGTTCCTTGGCAAAGCGCGGCCGGGCGACATGGGCGCAGACGTTTTCCATTTCAATCTACACAAGACAATGTCGACGCCACATGGCGGCGGTGGGCCGGGGGCGGGTCCGATTGCGGTCTCCGACGTGCTCGTCGAATACCTGCCGGTCCCCCGCGTCGTTCGAGCGCAAGACGGGTTTTCCCTCGACTGGGACCATCCCCGCTCCGTGGGGTGCGTTCATTCCTTCTACGGCAACTTCCTGGTTGCGGTCAAGGCGTTCGCCTACATCCTCCAACTGGGAGACGAAGGCCTGCGCGAGGTCGCGGAGAACGCGGTCTTGAACGCCAACTATCTGCAACAGCGGCTGAAGAAGACGATACCGCTTCCCTACGACGGCCTCTGCAAGCACGAATTCGTACTGTCGGGGAAAGGAATCGCCGCCGACGTGTCGACCCTCGACATTGCGAAACGGATGATTGATTACGGTGTGCATCCACCCACGGTGTACTTCCCACTGACGGTTCGCGAGGCGCTGATGATCGAGCCGACGGAAACCGAAAGCAAGGCGACGCTCGATCGATTCGCGGAGATCCTGGAACGGATCGCTGACGAGGCGAAGCGGGCTCCTGAGCTTCTTCACGAGGCGCCGCACAACGCGCCCGTCCGCCGTCTCGATCAGACGCAGGCGGCGAAACATCCGGTCTTGACGTACCCGTTCGGAGACTCGGAAACGCCCGCATAACGCGCTTGCCGGCTATTCGAACGACGAGGCAAGTCGAATGAGTTGCGCCTCCATGCGATCTGCCACGGAGGCGCATCGTTCGGCATCGTCCGTCTCCACCATGATTCTCAACAGCGGCTGGGTTCCCGACGGGCGCAGGACGACGCGCCCCTGCGTGCCCAGCTCCGCTTGCGCGGACTTCAGAAGATCGTCGGTCCTTGCGTCGGCCACGAGTCGACCGGGGTTCGGACAGGGGATGTTGCGGGCGCACTGGGGAAATTGCGGAATCTCCCGAGCCAATGTGGGAAGATCCACGCCGCGATGCAACGCGATCTCCAACAACTTGACCGCAGTGAGAATGCCGTCGCCGGTCGGCGAGTGATCGCTGAAGATGATGTGCCCGGACGCCTCTCCGCCGATCTGGATCCCTTCCTCCATCATCCGATGGGAGACGTAACGATCTCCGACCGCGGTTCGATGCGTGGCGATGCCGCGTTCTGCAAGCCACAGTTCCAATCCTCGATTGCTCAGGATCGTTGCGACAATGGCGGACGGGGAAAGAAGGCCGTGCTCGGCAAGATACGATGCGGCAATGCCCATCATCCGGTCGCCATCGATCACAACGCCTTCGGAATCGACCAGAAGAACGCGATCGCCGTCTCCGTCAAAGGCGATGCCCAACGCGGCGCCGTGTGTTCGCGTCGCCGCCTTCAGCGGTTCGAGATGGGTTGCACCGCATTCAACGTTGATGCGTGTGCCGTCGGGCTCGCAATGGATCGCGGTGACCGTGGCGCCCAGGTGGCGAAAAACGTGTGGCGCAATCGCGGCGGTGGCGCCGTACGCGCAGTCGAGGACGAGTCGGAATCCAGAGAAATCGATACGATCGACGTCGATCGTCCCGCTGATAAACGCAGCGTATCGCTTGGCTGCCGCTTCGACGGTGGCCACACGCCCGATGACCTGCGACGGGGCGCAAGATGTCGTCAGCGCCGACTCGATCCGATCCTCGAGAGCTTCCGGAAGCTTCATTCCCTCCCGGTCGAACAGCTTGATGCCGTTGTCTTCGGGAGGATTGTGGGACGCGGAGATCACGATCCCGAGGTCGGCGCGCTCGTCCTTGATCAGGTAGGAGATCGCGGGTGTCGGGATGACGCCGGCCAGGCCGACATCGATCCCCGAAGACGCGAGTCCGGCGGACAGAGCGGATTCCAGCATCGGCCCGCTGATCCTCGTGTCGCGTCCGATAATGACGCGACCTCCTTCCGGAACGAGCGTGGCCGCAATCGCACGGGCGAGAGACAATGCCAGTTCGGGAGTGAGAACGTCATTGGCCCGACCTCGTACGCCGTCGGTGCCGAAGAGTGACCCCATGCTTAGGCTTCCCGTCCACCGAGACGGACGACGATGGGACATGTGAGGGAATCTCTGGAGCGTTTCATCAGATGGAGTCTATCGAATCCAACACGGGAATGCGAGCTAGGGCTGTATCTCCCGAACGACATCTCCGACCGCCGGCTCGAATCCCGACTGTCGTACGCCGAACGATACGAGATCCCGGACCTCCACGATCTCTACGTTCCCGCGAATCGACAGGGTGTCGTAATCGAGAATCTCCAGGGTCTGCGGGTCCACGACGAGGTTGGACACCTCGACGACCTGAAACACGTCTTCGACGGCGACGCCGGACGATGCGCCGATATTGATCGCTACTCGTCCGTCGGGAAGCACGGCGGCAACCTGTCCCTGCGAAACCGGCTGGGACGCGCCCAGCAAGACCGCGGACTCACGCATTGCGGTCAGTCCCGGAGAGGCGTCCTGTAGGGCATCCAGAACCCCGACGGTCAGATCGTCGGCGGCATGGTTGAGTGCTCCTCCGACCACGGTCTCCTCGAACGCCGACGTTCCGACGGTGAGTTCGGTGACCGGTGGCACGGTGAGTGAGATCCCGGGGCGAATCTGGAATCCGACTTCGGCGACGTACGTCGTGCCGTCCCAGATCTTGGCGGCGTAAACCCCCGCATTCATCTGCGTGCCCGATGCATTCAGTTGGTCCCAATTCCAGATTCCGCAATCGCCGGTTTCCACGTATTGCCAGCCCAGCCACTTGACGAAGGTCCCGACGCCCGTGACGACCTCGATGCTGAACCAACGAGACGTACCGGCATTGCGATAGGCCAACGGGACGGACTCCCCGACGTTGTACCACGACCTGGCCGTCTGAAGGCCGCCGCCGCAGATGTCCACGTCTTCGCTCGACAAGAACGACAACAGCCCGCCAAGGTCGACGGAGAACCCTGTGCTTCCGTCGTCGTGACCCTCGCCGGCGACAGTGCCCAACACCTGCGACGAGTACACGTCGATCAGGTTCGCGGACAGCTCCACGTCCACATCGGCTCCGCTGAAGGAAAGGAACCCGAGTTGAAGCGAGGATTCGACGACGTGGATGCCCGTGATCGATCCCGTCACGAGCACGTCGGCGCCCAGCAACCTGCCGGCCTGCGCGACGTCTTCGATGTTCAGTGGATTCAGATCGCCTTCCTGCATGATGGACTCCAGGTCCGTACGTTGCAGAACTCGGACCCCGGACCCGGCAAGCCGCTCGGCAACCTTCTCGGCCACGCCGACGCCGAGATTGAGGAATCCGGAGTACGTGAGATCCTCGAACGGAGCGACCACCACCTTGACGGCGCTCAGTACGGCTGCGCTCTCGGGGCTCAACTGGACCGTCAAGAGGAGGGAGTGCACGTTGTTCGTCTCGTCGGATTCCTCGACGCGACCGACAACGGGATCCGCCTCGGCGGCGATCGTATGGGGTCCGACGGTGGCGGTCCATTCTGCGGATACGTGAAGGAGTCCGCCCGCGGCGATGTGTTCGACCGTCGGGCGAACGGCGATCTCTTCGTCGTCCACGCGAATGTGAACGAAGAACGGATCGGACGTTGCGCCGGTCCCGAGGTTTGCGACCGTGACGTCGATCTCGACTTGCTGGCCTGCCGCCGGATTCGCGGGAGTGAGTTCGATCGCGGCGATCGTCAGATCGGGCAATGCAAGGGTGCCGTACGCCGCACTACAGAGCACCAGCAAGGCGATGCCGATCGATATCCGTCGCCGCATGATCTTCTCCTTTGAGGATTGCACCCGAAGTACACGAATCCTCCCGGGAAGTTTCACCTCAAGTCTACTCCATTCCGAGCGACGCCACGTGGCTGGCCGTTCTCCGATCGCCGATCTTCCGCGCTACAACTCCTCCCATGTCCTTCCGCGAGTGGTCTTGATCGTGAGAGGAACGCGGAGTTCGTATGCATCCTCCATGCCGATGCGGATCATCTCGGATGCTGTTTCGGCGTCCGCTTCCGGAACCTCGAACACGAGCTCGTCGTGAATCTGCAGAATCATCTTGACGGTCGGGTTCTCGTTGCGAATCCGCTCGTCAATCCGAAGCATCGCCAATTTGATCAGATCGGCGGCGCTTCCTTGAATGGGCGTATTCACCGCATTGCGCCGATCGAAATTGCGTTGCTGGACATTGCGGGACGTCAGATTCGGAAGCGGACGCCGACGGCCCAGCAGGGTCTCTGCGTACCCCTTGATCTTCGCGGTTTCGACCATCTGATCGAGCGTCTCTCGCGCTCGAGGATATGCGGAGAAGAACCGGTCGATGTAGGCCTTGGCTTCCGATTGAGGAATGCCCAACTCTCGCCCGAGACCGAACGGGCTGATCCCGTAGAGAATCCCGAAATTGATGCGCTTGGCTGCGCCTCGCAGTGCGTCCGTGACGTCGTCCTCCGGGAGTCCGAAGACGTGGCTCGCGGTCAGGCGGTGAAGATCGATGCCCTGCTCGAACGCGCGAAGAAGCGCGTCATCGGCCGAGAAATGAGCCAGCAATCGAAGCTCGATCTGCGAATAGTCGGCGGCGATCAGTACGGAGCCGGGCGGGGCGATGAAGGCGCCTCGAATCCTCCCGCCGATGTCGGTTCGCGTGGGGATGTTCTGAAGGTTCGGATCCGACGAAGACAACCTGCCGGTGGCTGTGGACGTCTGATGGAACGTTGAGTGGATCCGGCCCGTCTGCGGATGCACGCACTTGGGGAGCTGCTCGATGTACGTTGTGAGCAGCTTCCTCAGCTCTCGATGCACCATCAACTTGCCGGGAAGCGGATGAAGCTCGGCCAGCTTGGCCAGTACCTGGGCGGAGGTCGACGGTCCGGTTTTCGTCTTGGACAACACCGGCAATCCAAGCCGGTCGAACAGGATCTCAGCCACCTGCTTGGGGGAGTTGGGATTGAACGGCGCTCCGGCGATGTCGAAGAGATCCGACTCTACGATCTCCAGTTCCTTTCGGATCTCGTCGCCCTGCTCGGTGAGGACGTCTGGGTCGAGCAAGATCCCATGGGTCTCCATGCGCGCGAGCACCGAAACGAGCGGGATTTCGACGTCCCGAAACAGCGGCATCACGCCCTGGGCATCGAGCGCTCCAAGGAGCGGGGCTCGCAGGCGCTGGACGATTTCGGCATCTTCCGCGGCATAGTCGGTTGCACGATCGATCGGGACTTCCGCAAATGCACCATCCTTGCCGGCGACCTCCTCGTAGGTCTGCATCTTGACGCCCAGGACCGACGCGGCGATTCGGTCCAGATTGTGTCTCCGTTCCTCCGGCTGCGTCAGATGCGACGCGATCATCGCGTCAAACGCAATGCCCGCCGGTTTCAGTCCGTAGCGGGTCAACACAATCAGGTCGTACTTGAGATTCTGTCCGGCCAGCGCAGGGGTCTCCGCCGCCACGAACGGACGGAGGGCGTCGAGAACCTCGGCCAAAGGCAGCTGTGCCGGCGCGTCCAACGTACGATGCCCGACGGGGATGTAATACCCGACCAGTGGTTGGAGGGAGATCGCCACGCCGACGATCTCGGCGCGGTGGGGATCGCGACTGGTCGTCTCGAGATCGATGGACAGCACCTCGCACCCCTCGATCTCGCCGAGGAGGCGATCGAAAGCCTCCTTCGTGAGAACGGCCGCATAGTGGACGTCCGGGGTTTCCGCCGGGTCTTGCGCAGTGGCAGCGTCCAGCCCGAGGTCGGCCAATGCGCTGGCGAATCCAAGCTGCGTGAAGCGGGTGACGAGCGCGTCCTCGTCGATTCCGCCCAGCTGACAGACCTCGCGAACATCTCCGACCTCGACGTCTCGCTTCAACTGGATCAGCTCGCGTGCGCGCCGCGCCGTATCGACGTGAGATGCCAGGTTCTCCGACACCCGGCGATTCGCCACCTTGCTTGCGGATGAGAGCACCGCGTCGAGCGTGTCGAACTCTTGAAGCAGCTTGAGCGCCGTCTTCTCTCCTACCGATGGGACCCCGGGTACGTTGTCTGACGTGTCTCCGACCAAGGAGAGCAGGTCGACGATGCGATTCGGCGGCACGCCGTATTTGGACTCCACGCCGTACGGGTCGAGAACCTGCTGAGATGCGTCCGCACCGCGTCCGGCCGGACGCAACAACGAGACGTGCTCGTTCACCAGTTGCGCGAGATCCTTGTCCGAGGACGCGATCAGCGTCCGGATGCCGTGTGTCGAGGCTTGCGTCGCCAGCGTGGCGAGCACGTCGTCCGCCTCGACGCCGGCGATGCGAAAGACCGGAATGCCGAGATCGCCGAGGAGATCGAGAATCACCGGGATCTGCTCTCTGAGGTCCTCGGGCATGGGACTGCGATTGGCCTTGTATTCCGCGTAGATCTCGTGCCGGAAGTTCTGTCCGCCTGCGTCGAACGCGACGGCCACGCGTTGTGAAGGGAACGATCGCATCATCGAAAGCAGGGCGCGCCAGAATCCGAACACGGCGCCCACCGGCTTTCCTGCCGACGAACTGAGTTCGGGCATTCCGTAGAAGGCTCGATAGGCGAAGGAATGCCCGTCGATCAGAAGGAGTCTGTCGGGGTCTAGCGGGCCCGGACAGCCGAACCGCTGCTCATACGTAGTCGTGCTCACGTGGATTCACCCCCCGCTCTTCCAACAGATAGCACAGCGCCAACGCCAGGCCGTCCGCCATGTCGTCGGGCCTGGGGATCTCCGCCAGGTTGAGCAAACGTTTGACCATTGCTTGGACCTGCGCCTTGTTGGCCTTCCCGTAGCCCGTGATCCGCTTCTTGACCTGCAGCGGCGTGTATCCTCGGACGGCGAAGCCACTTGCGGCCATCAAGAGGACCCCGCGGGCTTCCGACGTACGCATGGCGGTGCGCGCATTGGTTGCGAAGAAGACCTCCTCGATGGCAACGCCCATCGGCGTGTAGTCCTCGATCAGCGCACGTGCCTCCCGGTGCAAGATGTGCAATCGACCCGCTCGCGGCGTCCCCTTCTCCGTACGAATGACGCCGCCTGCGATCGCCTCCCAGCGCCCGTCGATCTCGCGAACGACGCCGTAGCCGGTGGTCGCAAGGCCCGGGTCGAATCCAATGGCCGTTCGTTCCTCTCTCATGACAGATAGTCCCTCAGTGTTCGCCGATCGGCGTTCTCCTCCTCGGAGCAGACGTGCTCGGGTTCCTCGTTGAGATTGGCGCCGCACCGTGGGCAGAGGCCGCGGCAATCCGGGCGGCAGACGACGTGAGGTTCACGAGCGGTCTCGATCAACTGGTGCGCCGTCGGGTACGGATCGACCCAATCGGCTTCCGGCGTGATCGGCAGCTCGAACGGCTCGGACACGAAGATCTCACGCTCGACGGGAACCAGACAACGACGGCACGGCTGTACGATGCGGGCGTGGAGGTCGACCTCCATGTACAACGTGGACAGCTGTGCGAACGCCTCTCCAACGACGTGGATCTCGAGGATTCGCGACGCGTCCTCCGCGGCGGCGCCGTCTTCCGGCGACATCACGAAATCGAGCGGGAATCGACGGCCGGGCGCGGAGACGAACGAACGGATATCCAGCTTCATCGTCGAAAGCGAACGGCGACGTTGGCGGTCCGCCGTCCCTCCTTGACATCGTGTACACGGATCATGCTAGCCCCCTGCAAGATGGCAATCGTATTGGCCGCAATCGTGCCCTCCAATCGTTCTTTCGCCGGAAGGTCGAGGATCGCTCCCAGAAACGATTTACGGGAGAGCCCGACGAGCACAGGGTACCCGGACTCGCACAGAAGGGACAGTCCTCGAAGAAGGGCGATGTTGTGTTCCAACGTCTTGCCGAAGCCGATCCCCGGATCGAGGATGATCCGATCGCGCTGAATGCCGGCAGCAACGGCGACGTCGACTCTGGCGAGCAAGAAGTCACGAACGTCCCGAACGACGTCGGCATACTGCGGCGCCTGTTGCATCGTCTTCGGGGTTCCCTGCATGTGCATGAGAACCACGCCGGCGTCTGCCTCTGCAATGACGCCGGCCATGTTCGCATCGGACCGGAGCGCGCTGATGTCGTTGACCCAGGTGGCGCCCTCGGCGAGGGCCGCGGCCGCGACGTCCGACTTGGTCGTGTCGACGGAGATCGGGCAGTCGGTTTTGGAGCGAAGACCTGCGATGACGGGGAGAATCCTCTTTTGCTCAACATCCGCGGTTACGGGCGAGGCCCCGGGTCGGCTGGATTCCCCGCCGATGTCGAGGATGTCGGCACCGGCATCGATCATGGCGAGACCGGTCTCGATCGCCCGGGCGGCGCTTGACGACCGGCTGCCTGCGTAGAACGAGTCGGGCGTCACGTTGACGACGCCCATGACGAGGACGCGGTTCGATGGGATGTCGAATCTCCTGGCGATTGTCATCGAGCCACAGTATACCACGCACGGAAAGCTCGATCAGAAAGGCGATTTGACGTGGAGAGGATCGCTTTCTACAATGTCGCGGAGTTTAGACAGGGGTGATCGCGATCGCGAACGTATTGTTGACTGAGACGATAGACCGCTTGGGCCACGTCGGAGAGATCGTATCCGTCGCGGATGGCTATGCACGCAACTACCTGTTCCCTCGCGGCCTTGCTATTGAGCCTACGGAACACAATGTTGCCCGGTTCGCCAAGGCACGCGCTGCAAACGAAGCCGAGATGATGAAGCGCGAAGAGAAGGCGCTTCTGCTTCGTGACAAACTGGCGGATCAGATGTTCACGTTCGAACGCAAGGCGCACGACGACGATCGTCTGTACGGGTCGGTCCGAGCGGAAGACATTGCGACCAAGGTCGAGGAACTGACCGGGGAACACATCGAGGCATCTCGTGTTCACCTGGATCTGCCGATCGAGACGCTCGGTCCTCACGTGGCGACCATTGCGTTGTACAAGGACATTACCGTGGAAGTACGCATCCAGGTTGACGAGGAGGGTGCGAAGGAGGAATAGCGCGCATGGGCGGCCGGGGGGTAGGGGGACTTCTCGTCATCCTATGGATGATCTTCTCGACCGCCGCTGTTGCGCAGACGGGGCTCCTCTATCTCGATGAGGAGCCCATTTCTTTGGATGAGCCCATCCTTGTCGACGGCTCGACGACGCTGGTTCCTCTCCTGTCTTTTGCCACCCGAGTCGGCCTCGAGGCCTGTTCTCTCGATGGGGAGATCGTGCTCCGGGGCGCCGGATTCCGCACGGCATTCGACGAATCCGCATTTTCGATGATCGACGGCGTCGCGTACGCATCCCTCGATTGGATGCTGGATCTCGTGGGCGGAGAGTGCCATCGGGTCGGTGGCAACCTGTACGTCGAGACGCCGCGGGCGCGCATCATGGACGTCGAAGCGACGTCGGCGTCGGTCACGCTCCGATTCGATCGATTCTCCGGCTACACGATGACGAAGGTCGAGCAGGCGCTCTCGGACACGCTCGTACTGACGTGGCCGCACTGCACGCTGGGTATCGCCGGGCAGACCATCCGCATCGGAGAGTCCGGCATCCAGGAGGTGCGTGTCGCGGCGTCGGGCAGCGGCGCGAGCGTATCGATCCGACTGGAGGCGGGGGCGAATCTCGCGATCGAAGCATCGGAAACCAGCACGTCGTTCGTTCTGTGTCTTGCGGTGAGCGGGGTCGCGTCGACGGCGTCGACCCTTGAGCTGACCGACGAGATCTGCGTGGTCGAACGGCAGACGGACGAGGGAGGTGCCCTCGTCGATTTCCTCTATGTCGAATCGTGGAGAGACGGGCTCCGCCTTGAACCGATCGTCTCTGCAACCGGGTACTGGGCTGCTGATTCGCTCGGCTCGCTGCTGCTCGAAGGCGCTGCCACCGTGGCCGTCTCGGCGTATGCTGACGAGGATCCGGCATGCTTGATCGTCGATGGGATTCCCTACGCCGTGCCGGAGGCTCCCACGCAGGTGTTGGCGTTCGACCTGTTCGGACGATGGACGACCTTTTCATCATCCTGTCAGGTGACGCTGAAGCACACGGGACGCATGATCGATGTCGACGGCGTCAACCGTCCGATCGCCTATGGCGAAGTCGTTTCGTATGCGCCGGGATACGAAGGAAACATCGCCCGAGGCGTCCCCGGCACGTTTCTCGCGATCAAGATCCGAGAGAATCGCGTGGTCTCGGTCTATGAAGGTCCTTTCGTGCCGGCGGACGCATCCGCCCTCGTGGTGGTTGCCAGCGGCGATGCCAAGGCGAGGCTCTCCCTGATCGAACTGGGCGACCCGATTCAGATCGTCTGTCAGTTCGTGCAAGCGGGCGGGACCTATCGGCACGCCGTAGCGTGTGGGCCGCAGCTGATGACGGACGGGCGGGACGTCACGGACGGAAGCGGAGCTACGGCTGCGGCCTCCGGCGCCGTCCTCGCCTGCGACTGGCAGGGCGGCCTGTACCTGCTTACGTTCGAGGCCAAATCGGCGTTCTCGAACGACGCGACATGGAGCATTCTCAGCGTGCTCGCAGACCTGCCGACGGTCGTCAAAGACGCCGTCCTGCTCTCGTCATCCGGCGTACCCGCGTTGGCGTACGCTACGGATACCGGCGTGTTCACGCTGGGCGATCGCGGCGCCATCACGCTTGCACTCGGTCTGATTCCGCTCGCTCCATGAAGCGTCTGGCGCGGGACGTCCTGCTGATGGCGGCAGCGACCGCCGCATCTCGCATCCTTGGATTGGTTCGAGATGTGTCGATCGCCGATCGATTCGGAGCGGGCGTAGCGTACGATGCGTTCCTCATTGCCTTCTTCGTCCCTCACTTCCTGCGGCAGCTGTTGGCGGAAGGGGCGCTCTCTACGGCGATGGTACCGCTGTACACCGAGCTGCATGCCACGGCTCCGGGCGACGGTTCGTCGTCGGATGCCGATGGTTTCGCGTCCAACGTGATCTCGTGGCTGCTCCTGTTTTTCCCGGTGTTGGTCGTGGCCGGGGTCTGGCTCGCCCCCATGTACGTGCCGTTTCTTGCCAGCGGGTTCGACGCAGACAAGATGGCCCTCGCGGTGCGGCTGACGCGCATCGTGTTCCCGTTTATCGCCGTCATCGGGGTGTCCGCCGTGGTCATGGGGGTGTTGACGGCGCATCGACGGTTCTTCTCCGCTTCGTTCGCGCCGGTCTGGTTCAACGTTGGCATGCTCGTCGGCATCCTCATCCTTTCGGGACGATTGGACCCTCCGATTCTCGGTGTCGCGCTCGGCGTGCTGCTGGGAGGGCTGGCGCAGCTGGCGTCGCAGCTCCCCGCCCTCGTTCGCACGGGGTTCCGCTTCCGGTTTCACGTCGTCCCGATCCATCCACGCATCCGAGATCTCCTTCGTCTGATGGGCCCCGCCGTCCTCACGCTGGCCGTCACGCAGGTCAACCTGATGGTCGACAACAAACTGGCTTCTCATCTGAGCGACGGGGGAATCTCCGCCTTGCAGTACGGCATGCGCTTGTTCCAGCTTCCCCTCGGTGTGCTGGCTGTGAGTGTCGCGACGGCATTGCTCCCGCGACTGTCGGAAGCATGGGCGACCGGTGCGCGGGATCGCTACTACAACTACATCCACGAGGGAATCGTTGCCACCGCGTTGGTCTTGCTGCCGGCGATGGTCGGGTTGCTGGCATTGGGGCCGGACGTTGTGCGCCTGCTGTTCGAACACGGATCGTTCACGGCCGCAGATACGGTGCGGACGTCGCATGTCCTATCGTTCTACCTGATCGGGCTGGTGCCGTACGGCTGGGTCTACGTGCTGACGCGGGCGGCCTACGCGCAGGGAAGGACGCGGTTCCCGCTGTTTGCGGCCGCACTGGGGACCGGCGTCAACGTCGCGCTGGATCTGGCGCTCATCGGTACGATGGGGGCCGCCGGCCTCGCGCTCGCTACCGCGATCGCAGGCATCGGGAATGCTCTGCTGCTCAGCGCCTTCGTCCTTCGCCGCCGGCCGCTGCCATGGGGCCGCGTGCGGTACCTTGGCTGGATCGCGATCGGCTGCGGTTGCCTCTACGCGCTCGTGTGGTTCACGCAAGGGCTGCTCGGCGAACGCTCTCAACTCGTGACGGTGGCTGTCCCCATTCTCGTCGCGGTCGCGTTCTACGCAGCGTTTGTCCGATGGTCGCCGCTGTGGCACATCCTGTCCGATCTGCGTCGCCCGAACCGGGACGCCTGACCGTGCTCTTGCGTACGCGACTAACCGGCTGAGGCGGGCACCAGCTCATCGAACAGGGAATCGAGCTCCGGCCCGGTGATGACCTCGCGCTCGAGCAACTCGTGGGCCAAACGGTCGAGGACGTTGCGATACTCCCCAAGCAGCTGTTTGGCCCGTTCGTACGATCTCGAGATCAACGACCGGATCTCCGAATCGACCAGGGACGAGAGTTGTTCAGAATGCTCGTTGCTCTTGATGATTTCCTCGCCGAGGAAAACGTCGACGCGTTCACGGGCCAGGCTCATCGGCCCGAGGTCCTGGTTCATGCCGTATTCGACAACCATCCGCTTGGCGAGATCGGTCGCCTTCTTCAGATCGTCGTACGCTCCGGTGGTGATCTCGGAGAAGACGATCTCTTCGGCGGCGCGGCCTCCGAACAACGTGACCAGCGTGTCCTTGAGTTCGTCTTCGGACACGATGTACTTGTCTTCGAGCGGAAGCTGAAGCGTGAATCCAAGCGATCCGTCCGCGCGCGGGATGATCGAGATCTTGTGCACCGGATTGGCGTTGGGAAGGAGCCGGCCGAGCAATGCATGGCCGGACTCGTGGTAGGCGATGCGCTCGCGCACCTGGGGGCCGAGAACGATGCCTTTGCGCTGTACACCGGCAATCACTCGATCGGTCGCCTCTTCGAAGTCGACCATCTCGATGCTCTCTTTGTTGTCGCGAGCTGCGAGCAGCGCGGCTTCATTGCAAAGGTTGCGAAGATCGGCGCCGACGAATCCGGGCGTCCGGCGAGCGAGGATTGCCGTGTCCACCGAGGCGTCGACCGTCTTCTTGCGCAGGTGGACCTTGAGGATCTCTTCTCGCCCGTTCAAATCGGGACGGGGCACGGTGATTCGACGATCGAAGCGTCCCGGACGAAGCAATGCCGCATCGAGAACGTCGGGACGATTGGTGGCCGCGATCAGGATGATGCCTCGATTCGGCTCGAATCCGTCCATCTCCGCCAACAACTGGTTCAGGGTTTGCTCTCGCTCGTCGTGGCCGCCGCCCAGGCCGGCACCGCGCTTTCGCCCCACGGCGTCGATTTCGTCGATGAAGATGATGCACGGAGAACTCGATTTCGCCTTCTCGAACATGTCACGAACGCGCGCTGCCCCAACGCCGACGAACATCTCGACGAAGTCCGATCCGCTGATCGAGAAGAACGGGACCTTGGCCTCCCCAGCGATCGCCTTGGCAAGGAGCGTCTTCCCCGTGCCGGGCGCGCCGACGAGCAGGACGCCCTTCGGGATTTCCGCGCCCAATCGGGCGAAGCGTCGCTGATCCTGCAAGTAGTCGACGATTTCCTCGACCTCTTCCGTGACCTCATCAATGCCGGCAACATCCTTGAACCTGACCTCGGTGGTGTCGGGCCGTACGAGCTTCGCTTTGGATTGCCCGAACGCGAGCGCACCGCCGCCGGTCTGAGTCCTGCGCATGATGTAAACCCAAACGGCGATGAGCAGCAGGATCGGAAGTAGCGAGATGAAGATCGACGTCAGGAGGCCGCTGTTGGACGGAGGGTCGAAGTCGACCAGCGGCACGTTTTCGTCCAGCATCGCTTGGTACGTCGAACCGTCATCAGGCAACTGAACGACGACGGACGTACCGTCGACGAGCACTGCGTTGGCGACGCCGTCCTTGATAACGACCTGGGAGACCTGTCCGTTGAGAACGTACGATCGGAAAAGGCTATACGCGATCTCGTTTCCGGTGCCATTGCCCCCGAACAGGGACTGAAGAAGGATCAATCCAAGGATAACGACGATGGTGATGAATGCGATGTTTCGAAGGTTGCGGTTACGCAAGTCTCGCATCGGCTGTTTCTCCATTACAACTCCTTCGCAGTTCGGCTCGATTGTAGCATCCGCCTTGGGGAGGATCAATCATCGAACAGTCCTGAGGTTCAGCGATCTAAGGTCTTGGGCGCAGGATCTTCCTCCACAGCTGGAGCTTCGGGAAGCCTCGCTCCTCTCCACGAACGAGCCTGGCAAGGTTGGTCCGGTGTGTCACGAGGATGAAAAGGGCCAGACACGTTGTAAGCGAGAACAGCAATGGGGATGCACGCACTGCCGACCATCCGTCGAGCGCCACGATCGATGCGGGGAGACTCAAGGCTGCGAGGATCGAGCCCAAGGAGACGCGTCCGGAGATGAAGACGGCTGCAGCAAACACGCCCAATGCCACCGCCGCGGGCACGGGGGCCGTCGCCAGCAACATCCCGGCGCCGGCAGCGACGCCCTTTCCGCCTCGAAACCGTGTGTACACAGGGAATACGTGCCCCAGAACCGCAGCCAAACCGCACAAGAGTGCCGCGGTCTCGACATTCACCGGCAGCGGCCCGAGAGGGAGCCGAGAGATCGCTGCTGCCGCAAGCGCTCCCTTGGCGACATCGACGACCATGACCGGGAGGCCGATGCGCCAGCCGAGAACTCGCCACGCATTCGTGCCGCCCGCGTTTCCGCTTCCATGCTTGCGTACGTCGACGCCGCGGAACAGCTTCCCGAACACGACGGCGGACGGGAATGCGCCCAGCAGGTACGACAAGAGAAGGAGGGCGGCCAGACTCAAGAGGCTGTTCCCTCATGCCGAATCCGATCCTCGATCGCTCCGGCGTCCGTGACGGCGATGGCGTAGCCTCCGGGGCCCGAATGGGATCCGATGGCCGGCGCAGTATCCGTGATCCACACCTCGGCATCCGGTCGGTTCCTGGCGATGCTTCTGCGCACGCTCTCAGCCGATTCCAGAGCGGCGCTGTGACTCACGACGAACATCGGACGCTTCGCACCTCGCGCGGCCCGAAGCGCAAGGCAAAGGGCACGCCGACGCGCGGCGCGGCGCCCAATGGCGGCGGTTACGGGGACCAGCTTGCCGTCGCGTGACGTGAGAATCGGGAGTGTTCGAAGGATGTGTGCAATCTTCCCTTGCCAGGGTTTGAGTCGACCGCCTCGGACGAAGTACTCGACCGTGGGCACATAGACATAGACCCGCGTTTGTTCGGCGGCAAACTGTGCCATCGCAGCGCATTGCGATGCCTTCAGTCCACTCTCGGCGGCTCTCGCCGCCGCCCAAACCACGAGCCCTTCGGCCGCGGAAGCCGAACGGCTGTCGATGACCGCGATGGGCACGCCGGTTTCTCCGGAGACCTGCCGCGCAGCCGTGGCTGCCGACTGGAACGTGCCGGACAAGCCGGCGGACAAGTGAATGGACAGGATGTTGTTGTGTGTTCCGGCAAGGTACTCGTACAGGCGATGGAAGTCCGCAGGTCGCGGCTGGGACGTCTTGGGCAGCTCGGAGGCAGTCACGAGTTGCTCGTAGAAACTGCGCGGCGTGAGATCGACGCGGTCCAGCAAGGCCGTGTCGTTGAAGACGACGCGGACGGGGACCATGTGGACCTTGTGGTCGGTGAGGAAACGCACGGGAAGGTCGCACACCGAATCCGTCACCAGCGCGAGCTCCGATCGCTCTTCGCGCTCGAGGGCAGGAGCGGACAGGTCGATGCTGTCCAGCATGTCGTCGACCTTCTGTGTCGCGATTGTTCCGACCTCGGCCAGCATTTCCAGCGCGTATGCGGGAACGTTGGTGTGCACGTGGGCGTGAATCTCCTCGTCGTTGCCGGCAACGACGATCGAATCGCCGAGATCTTCCAGACGCGACATGATCGTGCGGCGGTCGATCCCCTTGCCCCAGACGACCGCTTCCGTGCAATAGCGGTAGCTGAAGTGGGGCGTTGCGAACGGCTGGGACTCCATCGTCTCCTCCTCATCGATGTCGGGGAGGTCGGCGGAGGCAGCATCGGCACGGAAGTAGTCCCTCAGCCCTTCGAGGAAGTGAACGAACCCCAATGCGCCGGCGTCCACGACTCCCGCGCTCCTGAGTTCCGCGAGCCGGCCGGTCGTCTGGGTCAACGACCGCCTTGCAATCGCCAACCCCTCATCGAGCAAGGCTCGGAATCCCGGCAGCCTGTCGACGTGGCGAGCAAGGTGTTCCGCGACGTCGCTGATGACCGTGAGGATCGTTCCTTCACGCGGGTGGGCAAGCGCTTCACGCGCACGGACGGCCGCACAGCGCAAGGCTTGCGAGAACCGATGCATCGTCAACTGCACCGGATCGGAGATCTCCTCGCGCAGTCCCTGGAAGAACTGAGCGAAGATGACGCCGGAGTTGCCTTGGGCTCCGGTCAGCGCGCTGATGGCGGCGGTGGAACTGACCGCTGCCAACGTCGGCTGTGGACGGTTGAGCGCATCGATAATGGCGTGCATGGTGAGCGCAAGGTTGGTCCCGGTGTCGCGGTCCGGTACCGGAAACACGTTGATGCGGTCGAGATGTTCGCGATGTGCGATGACGCGCCGCGCTCCGGCGAGAAGGAGACCTCGCCAGGATTCCTTGGTGAGAACTTGCGTTTCCGTCGCTTCAGGATGGGTCATGACGATCGATCATACGGGATGCCTCGAGGGACAACAATGAAGGTGCCGAGGGGCGCCGCCGATGAATCGAGGAGCGCCCCACGGCTTGCGCGGATCTATTCCAGGATCGTGATCGGGACCAACACCGTCTGTCCGTCTCCGTAGACCACCCATACGAGGTAGTCTCCCGGGACCATCCCGGCGGTATCGATACCCAGCCAGTAGATGTCGTTGGCATAGCGGCTCGCGAACGAGTACACGGGGTCCGCGTACTGTCCACCGCCGCCGGCGGCATCTGTCGTCTCGGCGGCCGGGCGTGTGATGCGAATCCACGGCCAACCGGTTGCGCGGCGTTCCTCTCGCGTCAGATCGAGTCCGACCTCGAGCCGGGCGCCGGCCACGGTGATCGTCGCATCCAGTTCCGCGAACAGCTCCATTTCCTCCAACGTCTGAGAGTTCAAGACGTCGGATGTTGCGATCACCGGCTGCCCGTTTGCATCCAGGCCCGACGTAACGATGCCCAGATTGGTGTGCCAATTCTCGGGCTCGTCGGGACCGAGCGGATCGATGCGTTCCATCGTGCCGAGCGTGACGGCGTCGCCCGCAGGCCAGTTGCCGTCGGCGCTGGAGAACGCGTTGGCAGTATCCACGACCTCGCCGTCGGCGTTCAGCAACTCCACGAGTTCTCCCTCGTCGGAGAGTTCCAGGTCGTACGGCGCGACGTCATCGTAGACGATGTCTGCCTCGACGTCGCTAATCGTGTCGTCGGTTCCGCGCTCGAGCAGCATATAGCTCTCGTCGTAGTCGATCGCTCGTGCAACGACGAACCAAGAGAGGTCATCGATCTCGCGTTTGATGAATTCCACGGCCGATTCCGGATCGCGTTCGGCGAGTTCACAGGCCGTCGTCGGAGACGCCTCGATGATGCCGGAGAGCGTGATGACCTTCCATTCGAAGTCCTCGGGTGTCACCGGTTCCTTCTTGCGCCATCGCAACGTCCATCCGGTCACGTCCACCGGTTCGCCGCCGATATTGCGCAGCTCGATCCACTCGTCGTCCGCGCTGGCCGCGGTACCGGCCCACGCGATCTCGGAGATGATGATTTTGCCTTCACACTCGTCGTCGGTGCCACCACCACCGCCCGCCGGTTCATCGCCGACCGTGACGTCGGCACTGTCCCGATTGTTCGCCGGGGACGGGTCCTCGACCTCGGTCTGCGTGATCAGTGCGGTGTTGGTGAGGGTCGATCCGGCGGTGCCCTCATCGGCTTGCGCGGACAGCGTGAAGCTGCGGCTTTCGCCGACGACGAGCGTGCCGACGTCCCACGTGTGCGTCGCGGGATCGTACGCTCCGCCGGATGTGTCGGACACATACGTCAATCCTGCGGGCAGCACATCCTCGAGGATGATGCCGGTCGATGTGTACGGACCTCCGTTGTACACAGAGATCGTGAACGTGACGACATCGCCCTCAAACGGGTTCGCATTGTCGACCGTCTTGGTGACGAGAAGGTCCGCAATCGGCGTATCGACGAAGACGACGGCGTCATCGTCATCATCCTCATGAAGAACGGCCGCGTTGGCGGGGGTCGAGTCGATGTCCGGCTGATCCGCCGCCGTGACTTCGGCAGGGCTGACGTGGTCGCCGTTCTCGAGGAACGTCGCGAACACTTGCAGCGTCGCCGTGCTCCCGGCGGGAAGCGTTCCGACGTTCCAGATGCTGTCGGTGCCGCCGTAGGTATAGGTCCCCTGAGAGACGGAGAAGCCGACGAAGGTGTAGCCGTCGGGGAGGGTGTCTGTCACCTCCACGTTGGTTGCATCCTCTACGCCTGGAGCATTGGACAAGTGAATGGTGAATGTCACCAGATCTCCCGGCTCGACGATCGAGGCGTCCACGGTTTTCACGAGGGACAGATCGATCCCGATCGGGAGCAGTTCGATTCGATGATCATCCGACGCAGGATCGGTCTCCGCCGAGTCGACGAAAGCGGTGTTGACCAACGGTCCGGGATAGTCCGAGACGGGGATGGGGCCGTAGGCCACGGTGTACGTTCTCGACTCGCCGATGGCGAGAGACCCGACGTTCTCGTTGAGACCCAACAGGGCGTCGGTCAGCACGACGTTCGTCAATGTCACGTTCCCCGTGTTGGTCACCGTAATGACGTAGTCGACGACGGTCCCGACTCTCACGGGTCCCGCATCGCCGGTCTTGTCAATCGCGATCGAGGGATTCCGAGAGACCGGAACGTCGGCGGAATCACTGATCTCGGGCAGTTCGTTGGAGGAGACGGTGGCGGTGTTGTCGATGTCGCCGTCGCCGCCGCCATTGTCATCGATGTCCGACTGAAGCACGGTGTACGAGCCGGTGTACGTCCACGTCTCGCCGACGTTGAGCACGCCGTCCGCGGAGATCGACTCGGACGGACCCGTCAGGCTCACGCGGTTGTCGACGACGCCGACGCCGGTCAACGACTGGTTGCCGGTGTTGGCCACGACGATCGTGTAGTCGATGACGTCGCCGGCCTGGTCGACCGTCAGTCCGCTGTCACGAACCTCGGCGGTCTTTTGGATCGAGTACCCGGGCGATTGGTCGAGCGGTACGGTTGCGGAGTCGTCCTGATCGGGCAGTTCGTTGGAGGAAACGGTGGCGGTGTTGTCGATGTCGCCGTCTCCGCCGCCGTTCTCGTCGATGTCCGACTGAAGCACGGTGTACGAGCCGGTGTACGTCCACGTCTCGCCGACGTTGAGCACGCCGTCCGCGGAGATCGACTCGGACGGACCGGTCAGGCTCACGCGGTTGTCGACGACGCCGACGCCGGTCAACGACTGGTTGCCGGTGTTGGCCACGACGATCGTGTAGTCGATGACGTCGCCGGCCTGATCGACCGTCAGTCCGCCGTCACGAACCTCGGCGGTCTTCTGGATCGAGTAGCTGGGCGACTGATCGAGCGGTACGGCTGCGGAGTCGTCCTGATCGGGCAGTTCGTTGGAGGAAACGGTGGCGGTGTTGTCGATGTCGCCGTCTCCGCCGCCGTTCTCGTCGATGTCCGACTGAAGCACGGTGTACGAGCCGGTGTACGTCCACGTCTCGCCGACGTTGAGCACGCCGTCCGCGGAGATCGACTCGGACGGACCGGTCAGGCTCACGCGGTTGTCGACGACGCCGACGCCGGTCAACGACTGGTTGCCGGTGTTGGCCACGACGATCGTGTAGTCGATGACGTCGCCGGCCTGATCGACTGTCAGTCCGCCGTCACGAACCTCGGCGGTCTTCTGGATCGCGTAGCCGGGCGATTGGTCAAGTGGCACGGTCGCCGAATCTTCCTGATCGGGCAGTTCGTTGGAGGAGACGGTGGCGGTGTTGTCGATATCGCCGTCGCCGCCGCCGTCCTCGTCGATGTCCGACTGAAGCACGGTGTACGAGCCGGTGTACGTCCACGTCTCGCCGACGTCAAGCACGCCATTGGTGGAGATCGACTCGGACGGACCGGTCAAGCTGACGCGGTTGTCGATCACACCGACGCCGGTCAACGACTGGTTGCCGGTGTTGGTCACGACGATGGTGTAGTCAATGATGTCGCCGGCCTGGTCGACCGTCAATCCGCCGTCACGGATCTCGGCGGTCTTCTCGATGGCATAGCCCGCATCCTGCAGAAGCGGCACAGCCGCCGAGTCCTCCTGGTTTGGAAGCTCGTTGGACGACACAGTGGCGGTGTTGTCGATGTCGCCGTCGCCGCCGCCATTGTCGTCGATGTCCGACTGAAGCACGGTGTACGAGCCGGTGTACGTCCACGTCTCGCCGACGTTGAGCACGCCGTTGGTGGAGATCGACTCGGACGGACCGGTCAAGCTGACGCGGTTGTCGATCATACCGACGCCGGTCAACGACTGGTTGCCGGTGTTGGCCACGACGATGGTGTAGTCGATGACGTCGCCGGCCTGATCGACCGTCAGTCCGCCGTCACGAACCTCGGCGGTCTTGTTGATGGAGTAACCGGGCGTCTGATCGAGCGGCACGGTCGCAGAGTCTTCCTTATCCGGCAGTTCGTTGGAGGAGACGGTGGCGGTGTTGTCGATGTCACCGTCGCCGCCGCCATTGTCATCAATGTCGGACTGCTGGACGGTGTACGAGCCGGTGTACGTCCACGTCTCGCCGACGTTGAGCACGCCGTTGGCGGAGACCGACTCGGACGGGCCGGTCAGGCTGACGCGGTTGTCGACGACGCCGACGCCGGTCAACGACTGGTTGCCGGTGTTGGTCACGACGATGGTGTAGTTGATGACGTCGCCGGCCTGATCGACCGTCAGTCCGCCGTCACGGATCTCGGCGGTCTTGTTGATGGAGTAACCGGGCGTCTGATCGAGCGGCACGGTCGCAGAGTCGTCCTGATCGGGCAACTCGTTGGAGGAGACGGTGGCGGTGTTGTCGATGTCGCCGTCGCCGCCGCCATTGTCGTCGATGTCGGACTGCAGCACGGTGTACGAGCCGGTGTACGTCCACGTCTCGCCGACGTTGAGCACGCCGTTGGCCGAGATCGACTCGGACGGACCGATCAAGCTGACGCGGTTGTCGACGACGCCGACGCCGGTCAACGACTGGTTGCCGGTATTGGTCACGACGATCGTGTAGTCGATGACGTCGCCGGCCTGATCGACTGTCAGTCCGCCGTCACGAACCTCGGCGGTCTTCTGGATCGAGTAGTTGGGCGACTGCTCGAGCGGAACCG
>Ga0272441_10004155_pt1 | contig 26640 bp, 25 predicted proteins | sample SSMProp6N_FD_193582 | JGI IMG/M metagenome (GOLD analysis project Ga0272441, IMG submission 193582) | Marine sediment archaeal communities from Little Sippewissett salt marsh, Falmouth, MA, United States - SSM-Prop-6N | ecosystem: Environmental > Aquatic > Marine > Wetlands > Sediment ... | reverse complement strand
CCGAGTCTCGCAAGGAGTGGACATCCATTTAATCAAGAATATCCCGGTCGCCGCTGGTTTGGGCGGGGGATCGGGTAATGCCGCCACAACCCTTTTGGGGCTCAACCGGCTTTGGTCTTTGGGGCTTTCGAATAAAAGGCTACTAATGTACGGTAATCAGCTTGGTAGTGACGTGCCCTTTTTTTTAACCCAGACATCATGGGCTTTGGGAAAAGGGAGAGGAGACATCATTCGGCCATTGGATCTTAAGCGCAAGGTTTGGCATGTTTTAGTTGCCCCACGGATGAAAATATATTCACGAGAAGTATTTATGAGCCTGAATTTGCAGTTGACAAAAAAGAATGATGATGTTAATATCCTTATTCACAATCTTAGAAATAATAATATATATAAAATAAAGCAGAATTTTTTTAATGAACTGGAATGGGGGATTCTGAAGGTTTGTCCGCGTTTGGCAGCGGTTAAAAGACGGATTTCAGAAATGACCCGTCTTCCGGTGAGCTTTTCGGGGAGCGGTCCTTCACTTTTTTGTGTTACGGATTCCCGAAAAGAGGCCTTACGGATTTCACAGAAGCTCAAGTCTCATTATTCCCGGGTTTATCTGGTTGGCACCATGTGAGGGTGAGGAGATTAAATGGAAATTACCGAGATACGCGTTTTTTTGAAAGAAAGTCCGGATAAGAAACTAAAAGCCTATACCACGGTTACATTTGATCAGGTTTTTGTCGTACGCAATATTAAGGTCATCCAGGGCGCCAGCGGGCTTTTCATTGCCATGCCTTCCCGTAAGATCAGGATCTCGTGTCAAAAGTGCGGTTTCAAGAACGAGGCCGGAATCCGATATTGCGGTCATTGTGCCCAGGTTTTAGACAAGGACGCGCAGCAAGCATCTATGCATGATGCGAAGGCCGAACATCGGGATATCGCCCATCCGGTCAACCAGGAATTCCGAGATTATCTCCAGAACAAAATCCTGGATGCGTACAAACGCGAATTGGAAAATCAAAAGGGATCTTCCTGAAGGCAGGGATTCTCCCCCGCAGTGGACGTATTCCCATCATTGACATTAATGGAATATTTTGTCTTTTTTGCGGCAGGTGATTTTATTACACTGCGTCTTTGGAATATTGCCCGGTGGTGTAATGGTAACACACCAGCCTTTGGAGCTGTGGTTCCAGGTTCGAATCCTGGCTGGGCAGTTAATTCCCGGTAGGAACGGAAATTGGCTGAACCGTCTTAAAAGGTATTGAATTTTATGAAAGATTTACAGACGATTATTTTAGCGGCCGGAAAAGGCACGCGCATGAAGTCCGATTTGCCCAAGGTGTTGCATCCGGTTTGCGGGCAACCGTTGATCGACTATGTTTTAGATTTAGCCCGGCGAATCGGTTCGGCCAAGATCAATGTTGTCGTCGGGCACCGGAGTTCCCAAGTCCGTGCCGTTCTCCCCAAAGATCCCAAGGTTCGAATCGTTATTCAACGTCAATTGAAAGGGACGGGCGACGCGGTTAAATCGGCCCAGTCGCAATTCATTCATTTTGCCGGAGATGTCTTAATCCTGAGCGGGGACGCCGTCCTTCTCAAGACAAAGACGTTAAAAGATTTGGTTCTGAAGCACAAAAAGTCACAGGCTGCCGTAACGTTCTTAACAACCGTCATGCAACACCCGGAAGGATACGGCCGGATTATCCGAGGATTTGGGGGTAAAGCGGTGGCTATTCGGGAAGAGAAGGATGCGACCGAGTATGAGAAAAATATCATGGAGATTAATGCCGGCGTTTATTGTTTCCGTGCCCCGGTTTTGAGGGAGGCGATTCGGCATATCAAACTCAATCCGAAGAAGAAGGAATATTATCTAACGGATATTATTGCGCACTTGACCGAGCAGAAGGCCCGTATTGAAACGCTGGAGACCGAAGACCCGGCCGAAGGGTTGGGGATTAATACCCGGATCGAACTGGCTCGGGTCGAAGATATTATGCGTCAGCGGATCCTGCGCCAATTAATGCTGAACGGGGTAACCGTGGTTGATCCGCAGACCACTTATGTTCATCAAAATGTTATCATCGGTCGGGATACGGTCATCCGGCCATTTACTTTTATCGAAAGCGATGTCCGCATCGGCCCGCATTGTCAGATCGGTCCTTTTGCCCGCTTAAGACCGGGCACCCGCATCGGAAGCGGGGTTCAATTGGGGAATTATGTCGAAGTATCCCGGACGCGAATGGGGCGTCAGTGTGTGATGAAACATTTTGGTTTTTTGGGTGACGCCCGGATCGGCAGCAAGGTCAATATCGGGGCGGGAGCTGTGACCGCCAACTATGACGGAAAGAATAAAAATGTGACTCAGATCGCCGAGCATGCTTTTATTGGTTCGGACACGATCCTGGTAGCGCCGGTTAAGATCGGGAAAAAGAGCATGACGGGAGCGGGATCCGTCGTGACCCGGGGACGTTCCGTTCCCGCCGGTCGGGTGGTCGTGGGCGCCCCGGCCCGGTTGCTTGAACGGAAGGTCAAGGCCAAAAGAAAAAAATAGCAATTTACTGGAATCATTCAAGAGAATTTGGGGGGTAAGATGAATGGTGAAATGGCGATTTTCTCAGGGAATGCCAATTATCCTTTGGCTGAGGCAATTAGCGCATGTCTGAAGATACCGCTGACGAATGTCCTGGTCGGGCGGTTCAGTGAAGGCGAGATCCAGGTTCAGATCAAGGATAATATACGCGGTAAAGATGTTTTTATTGTCCAGCCGACCTGTCCCCCGGTTAATGAAAATCTGATGGAACTTTTGATTTTGATCGACGCCGCCAAACGGGCCTCGGCCAAACGCATCACGGCGGTGGTGCCTTATTATGGATATGCCCGTCAGGATCGCAAAGATAAACCGCGTGTACCGATCACGGCCAAGCTTGTTGCGAATCTCATTTTAGCAGCCGGGACCAATCGGGTGTTGACGATTGATTTGCATTCCAGCCAGATCCAGGGATTCTTTGATCTCCCGGTGGACCATCTGTATGCCAAAAACGTTTTGTGTGATTATTTCCGGAAAAAAGATCTTGATCGGCAGCGGTTGGTCATTGTCTCGCCGGACTTGGGCAGTCTGAAAATGGCCCGCGCCTATGCCGAACGCATCAACTGCCCATTGGCCGTCATCGATAAACGGCGCACCAGCCCGGAGAAGACCGAGGTTATGCATATCTTGGGTTCGGTCAAGGGGCGAATTGCGGTTCTGGTCGATGATATTATTGCCACAGGCAGTTCATTAATTAAGGCTGCTGAGGGTTTAGTTAAGAAAGGGGTTGAAGAGGTCTATGCGGCCATCACCCATGGTGTTTTATCGGGGGATTCTTTGGAAGCAATCCAGGCGTCCCCCTATCTGAAGGAAGTGTTGATTACGGACACGATTCCATTTAAGCAAAGTGAAGCGAATCCTAAGGTGAAGGTGGTCTCCGTGGCCCCGCTTTTAGCCGAGGCCATCAACCGTATTCATCAGGAACAATCCGTAACCTATTTATTCGATTAACATGATTCAATCAAAGGCAAGGGAAGAAGAATGGAAGAAATACAATTAAGCGTTAAGACGCGAAATCAATTCGGTAAAGAAAAAATAAAAAAACTACGGAACCATGATTTGATCCCCGGGGTCATCTACGGCGGCAAGCGTAAGAGTACTCCTATTGAGGTGGATCGTAAAATCTTAGAGCGTATCCGGCGTCAGCATCATGGTGAGATTGTTTTTGCCCTCGAAGTTCTTGATGGCGATAAAAAATCGTCTCGGTGTCATGCCATGGTCCGCGAAGAACAGCATCACCCCACCAGCGATAAGATTATGCATGTCGATTTTATTAGGATCTCCTTAACCGAGAAGATCGAGGCGCATGTCCCGATTGAGGTTAAGGGCGAACCCGTTGGCGTTAAAAAAGACGGCGGTTCTTTGGAACACATTATCTGGGAATTGAGCGTTACCTGTCTTCCTACTCAGATCCCGGAGAAGATCGTGGTTGATGTAACCCCGTTGGAGATTGATCAGGTCATCCATGTTCGTGATATCGTTTTGCCCGAAGGAGTTGTGGCGAATCAGGAACCGGATGCGATTGTATTATCCGTTACGCCGCCGCATCGCGAAGAGATCCCTGAACCGACCGCAGAAGAACCGGGTGAACCCGAATTGATCAAGGAAAAGAAGGCGGAGAAGGCTGAAGAAGAAGAGGCGGCTGAATCCGAAAGCAAGCCGGCCGAAAAGAGCAAACAAGAGTAAAGGACCCGCAACCTTGAAATTGATTGTTGGTTTGGGTAATCCTGGTTTGGAATATGTTTGGTCGCGGCATAATCTTGGGTTTATGGTCGTTGACGCCCTGGCCGATCAGGCCGGGATGATGTGGAAGAAAAGCCGGATTTATCACGGGTGGGTTGCTCGGGGTCAGATGGCGGATCAGCCTTGCCGACTGTTGAAGCCGGCCACGTTCATGAACCGTTCGGGACAGGCGGTTGCAGCCCTGAGAGGGCATCTCGGTCTTGATTTGTCGGATCTCTTGATCGTCTGCGATGATTTTAACTTGATTTTTGGTCAGTTGCGGATTCGGCCGACCGGCAGTGATGGCGGTCATAACGGTCTGGAATCCGTTATTCATCATTTGAAGTCCAAAGATTTTGCGCGGTTGCGTATCGGTATCGGGGCCCCGGCCCAAAACCAGGACGTAGCCGAGTATGTGCTTTCGGAATTCAGGCGGAATGAAAAAAAGGAACTCGGCTTTATATGTGATGAGGCAGTGGCCTGTTGCATGAGTTGGCTGTCAGAGGGGATGGCAAAGACGAGGAATCGTTTCAACAAAAGGAAAAAGGAAGAAGGGAATGAATAAATACGAATTGGTCGTTATCCTGGATGCGGCGAGTCCCCAGGAAGAAAAGGAGTCGGTTGTCAAAGAGGTGATCGATGTCATGAATAAGTGCGAAGGCAAATTGATCAACCGCAATGTGTGGCTGGAAAAGCATAAATTTTCTTTTCCGATGAAAAAGAAAACCGACGGAACGTATTATCTTTTAAATTTTGAAGGCCTTCAATCAAGGATGGCGGAACTGAGAAAGCTTTTGAGGCTTAATGATAAGCTTTTACGCTTTTTGATTGTTCGGCAATAATTTTTTCAGAATTGCAGACTCGACAGGATTTACGAATTTCAGGAACGTTTTGCAGGGAGGATGAAATGGCGAATCTGAACAAAGTATTTTTAATCGGTAATCTGACAAGGGATCCGGAGCTGCGTTATACTCCGGCGGGAGTGGCGGTTTCGAACTTGGGGTTGGCTGTCAACCGGCGTTTTCGTGACAAGACCGGAGAATTGAAGGAAGATGTGTGTTTTTTAACCGTTACGGTATGGGATAAGCAGGCTGAGGCCTGTTGTCAGCATCTGCAAAAAGGCAGCCCTGTTTTTGTCGAAGGTGTTTTGCAGTCGCGTTCTTGGGAAACCAGCGAAGGACAGAAGCGCAGCACGATCGACGTCCGTGCCGAACGGGTTCAATTTTTAGGAAAGTTTGTACCGGACAAGCAGAATGATGCCGGCTCGCCCGATCATATGCCGGCCGGACACGCTCCGGCTGAGATAGACGAACCCATTGCGCCGGAAGACGTGGCTTGGGACGAGTGATTGAATCAGAGAATGGACCAATGAAAAGGATGGAAAAGGTTTCCCGCGGATTCGGGATTTGCCCACCAGCAAACTCCTGCTTCCAGGGGGAATACCCAATTGACAAGGAGGATATCATTGAGATCAACAAAAGGTAAAGATGGAATTAAAGGTCGGGGTAGAGGCAGGAGCCGAAGCCGTTTGAAGGTGAAAAAATCCTTCTCAAAGTATTTTATTGCTCCCGATGTTAAGATTGAATATAAAAATTTGCCCCTGCTTCAGCGTTATGTGACAAACCGCGGTAAGATCCTTTCCCGCCGCATTTCGGGTGTCACGACCAAACAGCAACGCGAATTGAATCGCTCCGTTAAACGTGCAAAATATTTAGGCCTTCTCCCGGTCGGCAGCGCCAAACGCCGTCGGGTGTAGCCCCGTCTTTTCATAAGTCCCTTCGGTAGTCCATCGTTATGCCGGAGGTCAAACAAATTAACTTTATGGTAAAGGATCCGTATCATGGAAGTTTTATTATGTCAAGATGTCAATAAGCTGGGCAAATCAGGCGACGTGGTTAAGGTCAAACCAGGTTATGCCCGTAATTATTTAATCCCCCAACAATTGGCCTGTCCGGTCACACCGGCTAACCTCAGGCGGCTGGAGCGGAAAAAGGCTAAAGAGCTTGAATTATATGCTCAACAAAAAGGTGAAGCCGAGGCCCTAGCCGAGAAACTGAATAAGGTTTCCTGTACGGTAACCGTCGAAGTTAATGACCTTGACCGCCTGTATGGCTCGGTTACCGAAACCGATATTATCAACGCCCTGGAATTGGAAGGGATCAAGATCGACAAAGGCAGTATTTTGCTTGAAAAACCAATCACGGAATTAGGCATTTTCGAAGTCGGGATTAACCTCCATCCGGAGGTCACGGCGAAGGTCAGAGTATGGGTCGCGAAGAAGTAAAAGTTCCTCCGCAGAATATCGAAGCCGAGCGTTCCGTTTTAGGAGCCATGTTGATCGATGAGGAAGCGATCGGCCATGCGGTTGAGATCTTGGACGAATCCTGGTTCTACGAGGACGTGCATCGTAAAATTTACACGGCGATTCTGGAGCTTTATAATGAGCGCAAGAACGTTGATCTGATTACGTTATCTGATAAATTGCGGGACCAGGGCGCGCTGGATACGGTCGGCGGTGTGCATTTCATTTCCCAGATTATTGACCAGGTTCCCACGTCTGCCAACGTCGAACATTATGCCAACATCGTCCGTGAAAAGGGCATGATGCGACGCCTGATTAGGAATGCGACGAAGATCGTCAACGAATGTTATGAAGTCAAGGGGAATGCTGCGGAGGTTGTGGATACGGCTGAGCGGCTTATTTTTGAAGTCGCGGATCTCAAGCAACGGCATAAAGCGGTGCATGTTCGCGAACTGGTTAAGACCAGTATCGAGAAAATCGACAGTCTTTATCAGCGTAAGGAACATGTGACGGGTTTGGCAACCGGATTTGAGGATCTGGACCGGCGCACCTCCGGGCTACAGCCTTCCGACCTGATCATTATTGCCGGTCGCCCTTCGATGGGGAAAAGCGCTTTAGCGATTTCTATTGTTTTGCATGTGGGCATGGAATTGAAAAAAGAGGTGGCCCTTTTCAGTCTGGAGATGTCCAAGGAACAATTGATTCAACGCATGCTGTGTTCCGTGGCTCGGGTCGATGCCCATAAGGTCCGTTCCGGATTCCTGGCCCCTTCGGATTGGCCTAAATTAACCTCGGCGGCCGGGAAATTGTCCGCTTCAAAAATTTACATCGATGATACTCCGGCGATCTCTGCTTTGGAATTGCGGACCAAGGCCCGGCGTCTTAAGGCCCACCAGGGCGTGGAATTGATTGTTGTGGATTATCTCCAGCTGATGCGCAGCAGCGTCCGCTCTGACAGCCGTCAGCAAGAGATCTCGGAGATCTCCCGCTCGCTTAAGGCCTTGGCCCGGGAATTGAATGTGCCGTTGATCGCCTTGAGCCAGTTGTCGCGGGCGGTAGAAAGTCGCCAGGATCACCGCCCGCAATTGTCCGATCTGAGGGAATCGGGGGCCATCGAACAGGATGCGGATTTGGTCGGCCTTTTGATGCGGGAAGAGTATTACAACCCGACCCAGGAAAATCAGGGTATTGCCGAATTAAACATTGCCAAACAGCGCAACGGCCCCGTCGGGACAATTAAGCTCCAGTTCAAAAAGGAATTCATGCGGTTTGAAAATCTCGCATATGTCGATTGACACCTAATTTCAAGACCCGTATAATTAACCAATGCGTATTATTATAATATTTTTTATTATCTGTTTCGTATCGGGACCTTCCTTTTCCTGGGCTCAATCCGAAAGCATGACAAACACTTTAGTGCCAGTTCAAGACGAGCCGGAAGAAACTGTCGTTGACCTGCCCGCTAACAGGCTCCAGCCGAGCCCCCTAGCCGAAACGGAATCCGCTGGTATCGGTGATAGAAAGATAGTGAAAGCAATTGAGGTCCAGGGCAATAAGACGATCAGCGTTTCTTCTCTGTTGCCGAAGATCAAGACCCGTGTGAATTCTCCGTATTTGCAGGCCGTGATCAGCGATGATCTGAAGCGGTTGTATAACACCGGATATTTTTCCGATGTCCGGGTCGACCGCGAAGAGTATGAGGGGGGATTTAAGGTTGTATTTTATGTGGATGAAAAATCGATTATCGAAAAAATCAGTTTTTCGCGTTTGCGGCATGCTAATGTCCGGACCTTACTGAGCAAGATGGAATTAAAAGAAGGCAAATTCCTAGATAACAAAATTTTGAATGATGATATACGCACGATTGAAGAGTTTTACGAAAAAAAGGGCTTTACCTTTGTCAAGGTTCAAGCCGAAACCGAGATCGATCCGTTGACCAATAAGGCCGAAATAATTTTCGACATTCATGAGGGTCACCGGGTTAAGGTTCGCCGAATTGTCGTCGAGGGGAACGAGTCTTTTTCCCGCAACCGCATCGTCCGGGCGATCAAGACCCGCTCGGCTTGGCTCTTTAACCCCGGTTATCTCAAGGAAGAGGAATTTGAACGCGACATGGAACGGATCGAATCTTTTTATGAAAAAGAAGGTTTTATCGATGCCCAGGCATCTTATGAATACAAGGATTATGATCGCGGCCGGGTGGAAGCGATCATCAAAATCGATGAGGGCAAGCGTTATTATGTTGAAGATATTTTGATTTCCGGCAATGAGGTTTTTTCCGAAGGGCAGATACGGGGTGTCATGGATGAGATCGAACGCGGCGGTGTTTTTAGCCGGGAACGCCTGAGTGTGGATATCGCAGCGATTCGCGGCTTGTATTTTGATAAAGGCTATATCTTTGCCCAGGTGCAAGAGTCAACTTCGCTGGATGACCAGACCGGCCAGGTGAACGTCCGTCTGGATATCCGCGAAGGGGAGGTGGCCTACGTTAACCGCATAAAAATCCAGGGCAATAACCGTACCCGGGATATCGTCATTCGAAGGGAGTTGCGCCTTTATCCGGGCGAACGTTTTGACGGCGAAAAATTGCGCCGCAGTAAAGAACGTTTAAGGAATCTGGGTTATTTCGAGGATGTTTCCTATGATATCGAAGACACCGGACTTCCGAATAAAAAGGATTTGCTGGTGCAGGTCCAGGAGGCCAAAACGGGATCGTTTAGTTTCGGCGGCGGATACAGTACCGTTGATCAGCTGGTTGGTTTTGTCGAAATCGAACAGCGCAATTTCGATTTTACCAATTGGCCAACGTTTACCGGAGGGGGGCAGATCATATCATTACGGGCTGAGACCGGAAGCACACGCAACAACATGAAACTCAGTTTCACCGAACCCTGGTTATTCGATTATCCGATATCCGGCGGATTCGATGCTTACCGGACCGAGATTGACCGCGAACGGGATGTCGGTCAGACTTATGACGAAAAAAGGATCGGCGGCAATGTTAGGTTCGGGAAGCAGTTCTCGGAATACGTATCGGGCACCGTTGCTTATCGGCAGGAAGAGGTCACGATCGATAATTTCGACGAAAATGTGACGGCTGACCTCTTGGCCGAGGAGGGTAAGAACACCGTCAGTAGCGTATCCCTTACGCTGAACCGGGATACACGGGACAGCGTTTTTAATCCCCGTAAAGGGTATACCTTGAGCGGAACGGTCGATGCCGCCGGGGGTATATTGGGAGGCGATAAGGATTTTTGGAGGTTTTTGGGCAAGGGAGGGTATTATGTTCCTCTGAAATTCGACTCGGTCGTCGAATTCCGCCTGCGGGCAGGGGTAACCAATGCCTATGGCGACTCGACCAAGGTCCCGATCTTCGAGCGTTTTTACGCCGGTGGATCACGGACGATCCGCGGGTATGACGAACGGCGTGTCGGGCCCTTGGATAGTGTGACCGACGATCCGCTCGGAGGTGAAGGCCTGTTGGTTGGCAATATCGAATATACCATACCGCTGCTTGAATACATTAAGCTGGCCTTGTTTTTTGACGGTGGTAATGTGTGGCCGGAGATTGAGGATTTCGGATCAGGCGACTATGTCTTCGGATCGGGTGTGGGTTTACGCATCAAGACCCCGATCGGTCCGGTGAACCTGGATTACGGCTATCCGCTTAGTGACGAACCGGGCGAGGAAGAACGTTCGGGTAAATTTTATTTCAGTGTCAGCCGGGGTTTTTGATATGGACCAGCCTCGTCGGGACATGGGGCATTTCAATGAATTCGTTTAACACACAAGATAAGGAGGATCGAATGCGTAAATTTGGAATGATGGGGATTATCGTGGCGAGTATTTTTTTATTGGTCTTGCCAGCTAGAGCTCAGGATGCTGTGAAAATCGGGACCCTGGATTTAAGCAAGGCCTTTGATAATTATGAGAAGACCAAGGCTTATGATTCGGAATTGCAGGGTCAGAGTCAGGCTTATCAAAAGGAACGTGATGAGCGGATCGAGAAGATGAAAGAACTCCAGGGCAAATTGGCCCTTATGAAGGACGAAGAGAAAACCAAGGCAGAAGGCGAATTAGAAACGATGAAAGAAGATTTGAAAAATTTCATCGACAGCCGTGAGATCGACCTCAGGAAGGTTCAGGATGAACGCATTCGGGAGATCCTGCTTGATATCGAGAAAGTCGTGAATGATTTTGCGCAAAAACAGGGTTATCAGTTGATCCTGAACAACCGGGTTCTGATTTATGAACAATCGGGCCTTGACGTTACCGATGAGGTGCTTAAGCTTTTAAACCAGGATTATAGCAAACAACAATAATTATGTGATCAAGGCCCATTCGGGTTCGCTGTTCGGCGAACTAGAGGTGGCCGTTTCAGGTGGATGTTATGGTTAAGACACTTGCTGAGATTGCGGAGATCGTCGATGGACAGGTCGTCGGAAACGCCGATTTGATGATCTCCGGATTCTCCGGGATCAAAGAAGCCCGGGAAGGAGATCTGACATTTGTTGCCAACTCGAAATATTTCCCCATGATGAAGACAACCCGGGCCTCGGCTGTGATCGTTCCCCTTGACCTGAAGGTTGATAAGCCGGCGACGATCCTGGTCGAGAATCCCTCGCTGGCGTTTGCACGGATTGTGTCAACGGCATCTGAGGACTTGATTGATCAGATCGAAGGGATCCATCCCACCGCCTTGATCGGGCGGGACGTGGTATTAGGGGAGGACGTTCGTATCGGCCCGTATGTCGTGATCGGAGATGGGGCGGTCATCGGTGACCGCACAACGATTTGCAGCCATTGTTCAGTCGGTCCCCAAACAAGCATCGGGCAAGATTGTCTGATCTATCCGATGGTATCGATCCGCGAAAAGATTGTGATCGGGAACCATGTCATCATTCATAACGGGACGGTCATCGGCTCCGACGGTTTTGGTTTTATCCGGGTTGCCGATCGGCATATGAAAATTCCTCAAATTGGAACGGTGGTCATTGAAGACAATGTGGAGATCGGCGCCAATGTGACCATTGACCGGGCCCGTTTTGACAAGACCGTGATCGGCAGCGGGACCAAGATTGATAATCTGGTTCAGATTGCCCACAATGTGCGTATCGGCAAGAATTGTATCATCGTGGCCCAGGTCGGTATCTCCGGGAGCACGATCTTGGAAGATGATGTGATCCTGGCCGGCCAGGCCGGTTTATCGGGTCACATTACGGTCGGTCGGGGTGCTGTGGTCGCGGCCCAGGCCGGAGTTTCCAATTCCATCCCTCCTCATACAACCGTATGGGGTTTTCCGGCGAAACCGCATATGCATGCCAAGCGTGTCAATGCACATGTCCAGCGCCTGCCTCAGACGATCCGCCTGATCGCCGATTTGAAAAAAAGAATTGGTGAGCTCGAGAAAAAAGTGAATGAAAAAAACTAAGCCGTGCCACTTGAAGTCATGGCGCGATGATTGTGATCAGGGATTCCTATGGATTATCAAAGGACAATAAAAAAAGATGTGACCTTGGAAGGATGCGGCCTGCATACCGGCAATCATATCCTGGTTTGCCTCAAACCTGCCGAGACCAACACGGGGATTGTCTTTGTCCGAAGTGACCTGCCCGACCGGCCTCAGGTCAAGGCTTGTTTCGAGAATGTTATTTTAAATACCGAGATCCCGCGCTGTACCTCTTTGGGGCGGGGTTCGGTCATTATCCATACGGTCGAGCATCTGATGAGCGCCTTATGCGGGCTCGGTGTCGATAATTTGATCGTGGAGTTGAACGGGAACGAACTGCCCGGGCTGGACGGTAGCGCTTATGATTATTATCAGGCCATTGAAAAGGTCGGGGTGGTCGACCAATCTGCACCGCGTTCCGTGATTGATATTAAAGAACCGATCAGTGTCTCTCAAAACGGGGCCTCGATCGTGATTGTGCCGGATTCCCAATTGAAAATATCGTATGCCTTGTCTTATGATCATCCGTCCTTGCGTTCCCAGTTTGTTCATGTGACGGTGACCCGCGAAAATTTTGCCAAAGAGATCGCTCCCTGCCGGACCTTTTGCCTGGAAGAGGAGGCCCGCAAGCTGCAGGCCAGCGGGCTCGGCAAAGGCGCCAATTACGATAATACCCTCGTTGTGGGGCACGAGGGCATTATCCGCAACGAGATGCGCATTCCCGATGAACTGGCCCGGCATAAGATCCTGGACTTTATCGGCGATATGTACTGTCTGGGGAAACCGATCCGCGGACATGTCTTTGCCATTCGCAGCGGTCATCAACTCAATATCGAGTTGTTGAAGTTGATCCTGAAGCAGAAAGAGGCTTATGAGAAGAAGTCACCGACTCCGCGATCGCCATGGCAAGGCCAGGCGGAATATAATATCCAGCAGATCATGGAAATCCTGCCTCACCGATATCCTTTTTTACTGGTGGACCGGATCGTTGAGATCGAAAAAGACAAGCGCGCGGTCGGGATCAAGAATATCACTATCAATGAGGAATTTTTTAAAGGGCATTTCCCTATGCGCCCGGTCATGCCCGGGGTATTAATTGTCGAGGCCTTAGCGCAAGTCGGAGGAGTCTTGGTCATGACCAGCGCCTTGCATCAGGGCAAGGTGGCTTTATTTATGGCAGCGGATAAGGTTAAATTTCGCAAGCTCGTTCAACCCGGCGACCAGTTAGCCTTGGAAGTCACGATGATCCGCGACCGATCCCGGACCGCACATCTCTACGGTCAGGCGAAGGTCAACGGGGAGGTCTACACGGAAGCAGAGATTGCTTTTTCTTATGTTGATGCTTCATTTCTCGGTTAGAATCAGATGACATCGCGTTCAACAAAAAATAAAGTATCCATCCATCCTACGGCTTGCGTGCATCCCGACGCCCAACTGGGTGACGAGGTCTGCATCGGGGCTTTTGCGCTCATCGGGCCGCAGGTGAGCTTGGCTGACGGGGTTATCATCGGAAGTCATTGTCTTCTTGAAGGCCGGACTCACGTTGGTTCACAAACCAGGATTTACAGCGGAGCCGTGGTCGGCAGCCCACCGCAAGATAAAAAACATCGGGACGATGACGAGGTTTTTCTTCAAATCGGAGAAAACAATATCATCCGGGAATATGTGACCATCAATCCCGGCACCAAGGACGGAGGGGGCCGAACCGTTATTGGCGACAATAATTTATTGATGGCCTATTCGCATGTCGCGCATGACTGCCAGATCAGTAATAACTGCGTCATCGCCAATGCCGGAACTTTGGGCGGGCATGTGATCATGGAGGATTTTGCCATTATCGGTGGTTTAACCGCGGTTCACCAGTTTGTCCGCATGGGAACTTTTTCTATCGTTGGGGGATGTTCGAAGGTGGTTCAGGATATCCCGCCGTATTCCATGTGCGACGGGCATCCGGCCCGGGTTTATAATGTGAATTCCGTTGGATTAAAACGCGCCAAGATTACTCCGGAAGTCATTCGGACATTGCGCCGGGCCTTTAAAATTCTTTTCCATTCCGGTCTGACCAAACCCAACGCTATTGCCAGGGTTGAACGGGAATGTGCGTCCGGGCCAGAGCTGAAGCGGCTGCTGGTTTTTCTCAAAACGAGTCATCGGGGCATTTGTGGTTAAAGGACTTCACCGTATTTTCGACCATGCAGGATCAGGATAACAAAATTGGATTGATCGCGGGCAACGGCAAATTACCTTTTCTTTTTGCCACGGCGGCCCGGCATCAAAATAAACATGTAGTTGCAGCGGCGATTTGGGGCGATACATCGCCGTTTTTGCATTTTTTGGTCCATCAGATCGCCTGGTTCCGGGCCGGTGAACTGAAAAAGTTATTTGATTATTTCAGGAGACAAGGGGTGCGGGATGTGGTTATGGCCGGGCAGGTTAATCCCGGTAATCTTTTTAACCGGCGGCATGAGATGGATGAAGAATTCCGCGCCTTGTATGAAGCTTTAGAAAGCCGTACGGCCGACACGATTTTTTCTGCTGTGGCTGAGAAATTGAAATCTAACGGACTCGAACTGCTGGATTCGACGATTTTGTTTCAGGACTATCTTGCCCCGCCAGGCACCTTCACCGAACGAGAACCCAACCCCTCGGAAATGGCTGATATTCATTTTGGCCAGAAGATCGCCAAAACCATGGGGGGGCTGGATATCGGTCAGACCGTGGTCGTCAAGGATCTGTCAATCGTGGCCATCGAAGCCATGGAAGGCACGGATCGTTGCATCCGGCGCGGAGGCCGCATCGTACGGGAGGGGGCTGTGGTCGTGAAGATGAGCAAACCTCAACAGGATCAACGGTTTGATGTCCCGGTCATTGGTCCCAAGACCATTCAAGTTATGCGGGAAGTTAAAGCCGGTTGTTTGGCCGTAGAAGCTCAAAAGACCCTGGTGATTAACCAGGACCAGTGCATTCGTTTGGCCAATGAATCGGGAATTACCATCATATCCTGCCCTGCCCCTGACGACTGTTAACTCCTCGTTTTTGCATTCTTCTCCTGCGACAATACGATATCGTTAATTGTTTTCCGTTTTTCGACGCCCCAGGGTCTTGTTGACAGGGGTTCTTTTTTTATATATAATCAAGTTCAATTTTAATATTAGTATTATAGGCGGATAATTATGGATATTAATGAGATACGTCAAATTCGATTAGCTAAATTGAAAAATTTAAAAGACAAGGGACTGTCACCTTACGGCAAGGCCTTTGAAAGATCCCAGTCAGTTGAGGCGGTTCTTAATGATTTTGTCGAGGGTCGTCAGGTTGTCTTGGCTGGCCGGATCATGGCCAACCGCAAGCACGGTAAGGTGCATTTTCTTGATCTGCGGGACCAAACGGCCAAGATTCAATTGTTCGTAAAAGCCGACCATCTGGGGCAAGAGAATTTTGGGATCCTTCAAGATCTTGATATCGGGGATATTGTCGGGATTGAAGGGGAATTATTTAAGACCAAGACAGGGGAGAAGAGCGTGAGGGTCCGCATGTTGACGATCCTTTCAAAGGCCCTTTTGTCATTACCCGAAAAGTGGCATGGACTCAAGGACGTGGAGTTGCGCTATCGTCAGCGGTATTTGGATGTGATCGCGAACCCGCAGGTCCGGGAGGTTTTTTTAGCCCGTTCCCGGATTATTTCTTTGATTCGGAATTATTTAAACGAGCGCCATTTTCTGGAAGTTGAAACCCCGATGTTGCAACCCCAAGCCGGAGGGGCCCGGGGAAGACCTTTTAAGACCAAGCATAATACCTATGATATGGATGTTTTTCTCAGGATCGCTCCGGAGTTGTACCTGAAACGGCTGCTGGTCGGAGGTTTTGAACGGATATTTGAATTGAATCGGAGTTTTCGCAATGAAGGGATCTCTCCCCGGCACAATCCCGAGTTCACGATGTTGGAGGTATATGAAGCGTATTCTGATTGTGATGGGATGATGAAACTGACCGAGGAGATGGTCAGTTCGGTGGTTAAGGAAATGACCGGGGCATTCAAAGTCACCTATCAGGGAGCGACGATTGATTTCACACCCCCCTGGAAGAGACGCTCATTCGCCGAAGTGGTTAAGGAAAAATTTGATATCGACCCCGGTGACGATGCGGCAGCCATGTTGGATAAGGTTCGAAAGGTAAAAGGAAGTAAAGTTGTGATCGATACCTTGACCCGGTCGGCTGTTATGAAGATCGTAGAGGATTTGTTGGATGAAGAGGCTAGTTTGGATCCGATATTCTTTACCGATTATTTTACGTTTTTATGCCCGTTGGCCAAGACGGTCCCGGGGAATCCGCATATCTCTCAGCGCTTTGAGTGTTTTATCGCCGGGCTGGAAGTGGCCAATGCCTATTCGGAGCTGAATGATCCTCAGGAACAGCAGACCCGTTTGTCCGAGGATCTGAACGATGATGTTGAAACCGGGAATCGGGAAATTGACATTGATTTTATTCATGCCTTGGAATACGGGATGCCGCCGGCCGGAGGCCTCGGCATCGGGATCGATCGTTTAGTCATGATTTTGACCGATTCGCCTTCGATCCGTGACGTGATCCTTTTCCCACTCTTAAAGCCTCAAACTGAATCCGGGCACAAAGGCAGTGAGCTGCCAAGTCATTCTGAGGAAAAGCATTAATTTTATTTCTGTATTTGATCTTGGGACGGTGTGACTTATTTTATGAAATACGTTGATTGGATCAGTTATCGTTATCTTATCGCCACCAAAGGTCGGTTCCTGACTTTTTTGAATTTTATCTCGATCGCCGGCGTGGCCTTGGGCGTGATGGCTTTGATCGTGGTCACGGGGGTGATGACGGGGTTCGGGAACAATCTGCGCGAGAAGATTATCGGTTCAACCCCGCATGCCGTGGTTGAGAAGGAGACCGGGGTCCGGGATTATGATCGGGTCCAGCAAGAACTTCTGGGGCTTGAGGGGATTGTGGGCGCTTCCCCGTATGTCCAGGGCAATGTTTTTCTAGAGGAAAAAGGGCATGCCCTCGGGTTGGTCTTGCGCGGGGTCCGGCCAGAGACTGAATTTCAGGTAACGAAGATTGTCGACTATCTCCAGCAGGGGACATTGGCTGACCTTGGGCAGGACGGGGTCATTATCGGCAGCGAGTTGGCGCGGTATTTCGGCTTGGTCCTTGGCGATCAAGTGACGTTGATTGCCCCGGGCAGCGGCATTTCCGGGCAGGGTTGGCGCTTTCAGATGAAGGTGGCTGGGATCTTTCAAACCGGCATGGTTGATTTTGACACTAATCTGATCATTACTTCCTTGAGCCAAGGACAGAAGATATTGAGCTTGAGCGATGATGTGGTCACGGGGATCGGGGTTAAACTCAAGGACCCTCAGAAGGCAGAAGAGGCTGAAAAACGGATTTATCAAAAATTAGGGTACAGTTATTTGGTCAAAACCTGGATCGATGTCAACCGTAATTTGTTTGAGGCCCTGTTCCTGGAGAAATGGGGACTTTTCATCATCTTAACCTTGATGGTGATTGTCGCTGCCTTTAATATTATCAGCACCTTGATTGTGACCGTCAGTAGCAAGGTGCATGATATCGGGATCATGAAATCCTTCGGGGTCCCCCGCAAGGCCATTCGGCGGATTTTCACCAAGCAGGGGATTTATATCGGCGTCATTGGGACGTTCTGGGGATTGGTCGGCGGGATCGGGATCAGCTTTCTTTTACGGACGTACGTCAAAGTACCTTCGCAGATATATTCGATTGACCGGGTTCCGGTTGATCTGCAGTTGTTTGACATCCTGATGATCGTAACCGCCGCTTTGCTGATTAGTTATTTGGCCACGATTTATCCGGCGGTCAAGGCTGCGGGATTGGAGCCGGTTGAGGCCTTGCGATACGAATAAGCGGGGGGAGCAAACATTTTAGTTGTTAAATTGAAAAGGCCGGAAAAAATCTTTATAATTCAAATGACACAGAGCCGTCGGGCCACGCATGCTAATCATTAAAGACATCCATAAAGGTTATTCCACGGGAACCCGGCGGTTATCCGTTCTCAAAGGCATCGAACTGATTATCAATCCCGGGGATGTTTTTACGGTGGTGGGGCCCTCGGGTGCCGGGAAATCAACCTTGTTGCATGTCCTGGGCGGTTTGGATAAACCCGATCAAGGGCAGGTCATCTTCGAAGGCAAAGATATCTACCGACTGAAAGATGCGGAGGTGGCCCGGATTCGAAACCAGAAATTTGGTTTTATTTTTCAGTTTTATCATTTATTGCCTGAATTTACAGCATTGGAAAACGTTATGTTACCGGCGCTTGTAAAGAATACCTTAAGCATGGATGAGGTCAAAAAACAGAGCCGGGCCTTGTTGGAGCGTGTGGGCCTCAAGGGGCGGTTTTCCCACAAACCCAATCAACTATCGGGCGGAGAACATCAGCGCGTTGCGATTGCTCGGGCTTTGATTAATCAACCTAAAGTTGTCTTTTGCGATGAGCCGACGGGGAATCTCGATTCGGAAACCGGACAGGATATTATTGATCTTTTATTGGAATTGAACCGGGAAAATCGACAGACACTGGTTATGGTGACCCATGATGCAGCGATTGCTCAGCGGTCGCAACGAATAACGTATATGAAAGACGGCCGGCTGGAGTGGGGGGATCCTAACGGGCCGGCCAGCCATAAGCACCGCCTTTCGGTATCGACAAAGAAATGAGGTTATGATGAAAATTTATCTAAACGGAAAGTATGTTACCAAAGAAAATGCAAAAATCTCGGTTTTTGATCACGGATTGCTTTACGGGGACGGTGTCTTTGAAGGGATCCGGTCCTATAAACGCCTTGTCTTCAAACTAGATGAACATATCGACCGGCTGTACGAAACGGCGCATACCCTGATGCTTAAGATCCCGCTCACCAAGGCCCAGATGTCCCGCGCCATTGTCAGTACGCTTAAGGAAAACGGTCTGGATGATGCTTATATCCGGGTGCTTGTGACGCGCGGTGAAGGGGACCTGGGTCTGGATCCCCGCAAATGCCAAGGACAACCGGCGGTGATCATCATCGCCGATAAAATCACGCTTTATCCGGCGGATCTTTATAAGCGGGGGCTTGAGATCATCACCGTGCCGACTTTACGGAATCACCCGGAGGCCCTGAACCCACGTCTCAAATCGCTGAATTACCTCAACAATATCCTCGCCAAGATCGAAGCCAACAATTCCGGCTTCAATGAAGCGATCATGCTTGATAACCAGGGCTTTGTCGCCGAATGCACCGGGGACAATATCTTTATTATTAAGAATGGACAGATGCTGACTCCGGCCCAGGGACGATTACGCGGGATTACCCGTGATGCCGTCATCGAGTTAGCCCGCAAAAATAAAATCTCGGCCAGTGAGACCATGTTAACACGGCATGAGATATTCAATGCGGATGAATGCTTTTTAACCGGCACCGCGGCCGAGATCATTCCGGTCATCAAAGTCGACGGCCGTGTTATTAAAGACGGCAAGCCGGGTAAAATAACCAAGAGGATGATGCAGCTATTTCATCAGATAACCAAAAAGGACGGGACGAAATATTAATGGCCCGGATCAATGAAGCGGATTAAGATCGGAGAATAATTATGCTTTGCGATGTCTGCAACAAAAAGAAGGCCACGGTTCATTTGACGGAGATCGTAGACGGGCAGATGACCGAGATGCATCTTTGCGAAAATTGCGCGCACGAGAAAAGCGTCCAAATGGAACAGCAGTTCGGATTGGCTGACCTTCTGGCGGGATTATCCGATTTTGGGAAGCAGGTGGTTGACCAGCAGCAAGAGAAATTGGCTTGTGCCCAATGTGGCCTGACATATGATGATTTTAAGAAATTCGGACGCCTGGGATGCAGCGCCTGTTATTCCTCTTTTCGGGATCAACTTAGTGTGTTGCTGAAAAAAATCCATGGGTCGAACCGGCATTACGGGAAGGCCCCGGAACCTGTTTCCCAGTTCGAGAAAGATCGCAATGAGATCTTGAGGGATTTACGCGACCAGCTGGAGCATGCGATCCATACCGAAGATTTTGAGCGGGCGGCTGAATTACGGGATCGCATTCGCGATCTCGAAAAAGGAAGCGGAGAAAAGGCATGAAATTAGACGACCTTACCCAGCATACGAGTGAATGGCTTAAGGGGACCGGACCTCATTCGAATATCGTCATGTCCTCCCGGATCCGTCTGGCCCGTAACCTGACCGGGGTGCCCTTCCCCAGCCGTGCCTCCAAACAGGTCCTGGTGGAGATTATGGAGGATATCGAAAAAACGGTTCCTAAAATTGATTATTTGAAGAAGGCAATTATTTTTCGCATGTCCGCGTTGGATAATATCGATAAACAATTCTTGGTTGAGCGGCACCTGATGAGTCATGAGCACGCCTCCATGACCGAAGGCAAGGCCCTGGTCGTATCGCCGGAGGAGATCTTGTCCGTCATGATCAATGAGGAGGATCATCTGCGGATCCAGGTCATGCAGTCGGGATTGAACCTGGGCGAAACCTGGAAGATCATTGACATGATCGATAATAATTTTAGTGCAAAAATGCGCTTTGCCTATATGCCGAATTGGGGATACTTAACGGCCTGTCCGACCAACACCGGAACCGCCATGCGCGGGTCGGTGATGTTGCACCTTCCGGCGCTGGTTATGACCAAACAGATCAACAAGGTCCTGGCCGCTATCGCCAAATTGAGTTTTGCTACCCGCGGTTTTTACGGGGAGGGCACTCAGGCCAGAGGAAATTTTTATCAGATATCGAACCAGGTTTCGCTGGGGCATAGCGAGCAGGATATTATTCAGAATATCAATGGTTTGATCCGTCAGGTGATCGAACAGGAAGAACAGGCCCGCCAGGCTTTACTTGTCCAGAATCGGCCCATGCTGGAAGACAAGATCTTCCGTTCTCTGGGCGTCTTGAAAAATGCGTATATTATATCCAGCCAGGAGACGATCGAATTGCTCTCGATGGTCCGGTTGGGGATTGACTTGGGTATTATTAAAAAAATTAAAAATCAAGTGGTCAATCAACTATTGATCATGATCCAGCCGGCTCATCTGCAGAAGATCGAGGGCAAGAAATTGTCCGCTTCGGCCAGAGATACCAAGCGAGCCGCAATAATTCGTGAAAGATTAGGAGGTCTCGATGTTTAATAGGTTTACGGAAAGAGCCAGAAAAGTTATTGTCTTTGCCAAAGAGGAAGCGCGCCGTTTCAATCATGACTATATCGGCACCGAACATCTTTTATTGGGATTGATCCGTGAAGGCGAAGGTGTGGCGGCGGCGGTCCTTCAGAAATTGGGCCTGGATCTGGAGACGATTCGGATCGAGGTTGAGAAAATGGTCCAACCCGGTCCGCAGACACAGGTGTTGGGAGATATCCCGTTTACTCCGCGCTCCAAAAAAGCCTTGGAGCTTTCAGCCGAAGAGGCCCGGGCCCTGGGGCATAATTATATCGGGACCGAGCATCTGCTTTTGGGTTTGGTCAAGGAAGGCGAGGGCATGGCCTATCGGGTCCTGCTGAATCTCGGCCTTGATTTGGCCCGCTTGCGCAACGAGGTCATGGAGCTTTTAGGCTCTGGTATCCCGGGAGTGAGCAACACCGAGATGACCAAGAGCGGAAAGACTCCCGCGATTGATGCCTATGGACGCAATCTCAATAAACTGGCTCGCGAGGGTAAGCTTGATCCGGTAATCGGCCGTCAAAATGAGATTGAACGGATTGTTCAGATCCTTAGCCGCCGGACCAAGAACAATCCGGTCTTGCTGGGCGAGGCCGGGGTGGGTAAGACGGCGATCGTGGAAGGATTGGCGCAGTTGATCGTCCAGGGTGATGTCCCTGAGGTTTTGCGGGATAAAAATATCATTGTCCTTGATTTGGCCTTAATGATTGCCGGCACGAAATACCGGGGGCAGTTTGAGGAGCGAATTAAAGCCGTGATTGATGAAATCAAACGTTCGGGAAAGATTGTCCTGTTTGTGGACGAGTTGCACACGTTGGTCGGGGCGGGTGCGGCCGAGGGCGCCATCGATGCGGCGAACATCCTCAAGCCGGCGCTGGCCCGTGGCGAGATTCAATGTATCGGCGCCACGACCCTGGATGAATACCGTAAACATATCGAGAAAGACGCGGCCTTGGAGCGCCGTTTTCAGACGATTATGGTCGATCCGCCTTCCCTCGATGAGGCGATTCAAATCTTAAAGGGCCTGCGTGACCGTTATGAAGCGCATCATCGTGTTAAGTTTTCCGACGAAGCCTTAGAGTCAGCGGTTAAATTGTCGGACCGTTATATCTCCGGCCGGGCCTTGCCGGACAAGGCGGTTGATATTCTGGATGAAGCCGGTTCGCGTGCACGTTTAACAGCCATGGCCGTTCCTCCGGAGATTAAAAGTCTAGAAGAGGATATTGAGAATCTGAAAAAAGAAAAAGAGGCCTATATCAAAAGCCAGGATTTTGAAAAAGCGGCCCGGATGCGAGATGAAGAACGCACCGTCCGGGAAAAATTGGAAAAGGTCCGGGGGGAATGGAGCACGCAGCGCGATAAAGCGACGATCACTCTGGGTTCGGAGGAGATCGCCAAGGTCGTTTCGCAATGGACCAAAATCCCCCTGATCCGGCTCGAGCAGAAAGAAAGCGAAAAATTGCTCAAGATGGAAGAGCATCTTGAAAAAGTGGTGATCGGCCAGGAAGAACCGATCCAGGCCATTGCCCGTGCCGTACGCCGTTCGCGGGCCGGGATCAAGAACCCGCGCCGGCCGATCGGATCATTTATTTTCTTGGGCCCGACCGGCGTCGGGAAAACATATCTCGCACAGAAATTGACCGAGTTTATGTTCGGGGATCAGGACGCGTTAATCCAGATCGATATGTCTGAATACATGGACAAGTTCAATGTTTCGCGGCTGATTGGTGCTCCGCCCGGGTATGTCGGATACGAAGAAGGCGGTCAGCTGACGGAAAAGGTCCGACGCAAACCTTATTCGGTGGTTCTTTTAGATGAAATCGAGAAAGCCCATCCGGATGTATTTAATATCCTTTTACAGGTTTTTGAGGAGGGGCGCTTGACCGATAGTTTTGGCCGCAAGGTGGACTTCCGTAATACCATTATTATCATGACATCCAATGTGGGTGCGGAGATGTTGCGTTCGCGTGGATCCCTGGGCTTCATCGCCCAGAAAGCGGATGCCACCTATGAGGACATGAAAAGCCGCCTATTGGACGAGGTTAAGAAAGTATTTAAACCCGAATTTTTGAACCGGATCGACGACATTATTGTGTTTAAATCCCTGACCAAAGAAAATCTGCAGGATATCATCGATATCGAGATTCAGGAGGTTGCCCACCGGCTCAAGGATAAGAATATCTCCATCAACTTGGACAAGGAAGCCGTTAATTTTCTGATCGAAAAAGGCTTTGATCCGGTTTTTGGTGCCCGGCCGCTTAAGCGGACGATTCAACGCTACCTCGAAGATCCGCTTTCTGAAGATATCATTGCGGGGCGGTTCAAAGAGGGCAGTCAGATTAAGGTTTCCACCAGGAACGATACTCTTGTTTTTGAATAAATTATTTCTAGCGCATCGGTTCAACGGGGCGTTTGGTTTTTGCAATAGATTTCTTATTATTGCCGTCGGTTTTTGGACCTGCACCTTCATGTGCCGTCCGGCGGATTGCCTGGCGGCTGCGACACTGCCCTTCAAAGGCCAGATCGACTTTGATCAACAAAGCTTGCTGCTTGAGGTGTTTGTCCAGGATAATCCGTCGACGCTGATTGTTCAGATGGGGCAAGACGGGTTGACGAAGTTCACCCTCAATGTCAAGAATCAAGAAACGTCTTTGGGAAACGTTTCCACCTTTCTGGAAGGGCAGTTTCAATTGTCAAACGGTCAGTTAGCGGAGGGGCCGGGGCTGACCGGGACATTGCAAAGTCGATACACCCTGATCAATCATAAACCCGGCGGGGATTTTGAAGCGAGTCTGCATTTGACGAGAGACCGGCTGATCATCCGCTCATTGACTTCTAAAGATATTCAGATTCAAGGCGATATTCGGATCAATGCCCCGTATGATCTTGATTTAAGATTGGGGATAACGGCCCTGAATATCAATCCCCTATTGAAGGTCGTTCAGGAAGACGAATCCCGTACTGTCTTCGGGCCTTTTGAAGGCAATCTGCGCATAACCGGGATTGCGCAGCGCATCGAGATTAAGGGGCGCTTGCTGACCTTTAACGGAGTGATCGATGGGGTTGATTATCAGGATATGTTATTGAATTTTGAAGGATTGTACCCGTTGGTGCGGATTGAGGATTCGCACATCATTCAGCCGGACGGCACCATCTTTAAGATCGCGGGGAATCTGGATCTGAGCCGCATGACGGATTTTGATCAACAGCTCCAGCGTTTTATCAGCAAGCCGTTAATCCATCAGAACGGACAGGAACTGGAGTGGACGTTGAAGCGACTTCATCAAAACGGCAGCAATGCCACCTCGGAGTTAAAGTACTTGTATCGTAAAGAAAAAAGTTCCCATCCTTCTTCGGGGCAAGAAGGTGTGATCTTCGGATTGGAACGCCAGCACAGGTTTTAGATAAAGAATGGTCAAGACCAAAACAGTTTTTGTATGCCAGTCCTGCGGGACTCAGACCCCGCGTTGGGCAGGCAAGTGTCCTAATTGTGCGAGCTGGAACTCTTTGGTTGAGGAAAATATCGTTCCTTTGGCACCGGGACAGCGCCAAACGGAGCTCATGGACCGAAAACCTGTTCGATTGAAGGATGTCCCATCGGAAGAAAAGGCCCGGAGCATGACCGGGATCGCCGAATTTGACCGTGTCATCGGCGGCGGGATCGTGTCGGGATCGGTGACCTTGGTCGGGGGTGACCCCGGCATCGGGAAATCGACGTTGATGCTTCAGGTCGTCTGCCAATTGAGCCGTCAAGGACTCAGGGTTTTGTATGTCAGCGGGGAGGAATCGGTTCAGCAGACCAAGATGCGTTCGGACCGTCTTCAGGCCGATCATGAGAATTTGTTTATTTTAAATCAGGTCGATCTATTTGTGATTCGGGAAGAGATCAAACAGTTGAATCCGGATGTGGTGGTGATCGATTCCATCCAGGTCTTGTATCTTCCCGATATCAGTTCAAGCCCGGGCAGCGTCAGTCAGGTGCGGGAATGCTCGTCTGTTCTGACCCATCTGGCGAAATCGCGTGGTTTTTCGGTTTTCATTATTGGACATGTGACCAAGGAAGGCCTGTTGGCCGGTCCGCGTGTTTTGGAGCATATTGTAGACACGGTTCTTTATTTTGAGGGGGAACGTTATACCTCGTACCGCATTCTGCGCGGACACAAAAACCGTTTCGGATCCACGAATGAGATGGGTGTTTTCGAGATGACGTCCCAGGGGCTGCAGGAGGTTTCCAACCCTTCCGAGATTTTTTTACTGGAGCGTCCGCAGAACGCCTCGGGCTCGGTGGTCGTCCCGATCCTGGAAGGAACCCGGCCGTTTCTGGTCGAGATCCAGGGCTTGGTCAGCCGCTCGACGTTCGGCATCATCCGGCAGAAGGCCCAGGGATTCGATGCCAACCGTTTGGCCTTGCTGGTGGCTGTGCTGGAAAAACGATTGGAACTGAATCTGCAGGATAAGGATATTTTTTTAAATGTTGTCGGGGGGGTAAAGATCATGGACCCGGCCGCCGACCTGGGTGTTGTGTTGGCTGTGGCCTCAGCCTTTTTGGATCGCACCGTTCCGTATGACACTGTTATTTTGGGGGAAGTCGGGCTGTCATCGGAGGTACGCAGCGTGAGTCAGATCGCATTGCGGTTGAACGAAGCAGCCAAATTGGGTTTCCAACGATGCCTGATCCCCAAAAACAATATGAATGGCCGTCACGTTATCGCTAAGGATGCGATTGAAATCATTCCCGTTGATTCCGTCCGGGAAGCCCTGGAATGGGTCAAGGATAATTAGGCTTGAGAGATTAAAGGAGTCTGTTATGACGCTGTGGTTTATCAGGATTTTCTTTTTGATTATCAGTACCTATGTCGGTTTTTTTGTGGCAGCTCCGGATTTTCATCCCCAGGTCGGAGCCGGAATCGGATGTACGGCCGGGTTGGTGCTTATTTTTATCGAGTCACGACTGCGTAAAGTTTCCGTTCGGGGGTTATCCAGCATGGTCTTTGGTTTGCTGCTGGGTGTTTTTATGGCCAAGCTGATCGCTGATATTTTATCCTTGCTGCCCTTGGGGGATTTCTTTCAGTCGGTCACCCGCGTATCACTGACGTTAGTATTCTCATATTTAGGCGCAGTCATGGCCTTGCGGGGAAAAGATGAATTTCATATTATTATCCCTTATGTCCGTTTCAAACGCGAGGATATGGACGAGCGCATCACCTTGTTGGATACCAGCGCTGTCGTTGATGGCCGGATCATGGATCTGGCCCGGACCGGATTTTTTAAAAGCCGACTGGTCGTTCCCCGGTTTGTTCTCCAAGAACTCCAACGGATCGCGGATTCAAATGAGGATATCAAACGTCAGCGTGGTCGACGAGGATTGGAG
>Ga0272441_10004154_pt1 | contig 26641 bp, 13 predicted proteins | sample SSMProp6N_FD_193582 | JGI IMG/M metagenome (GOLD analysis project Ga0272441, IMG submission 193582) | Marine sediment archaeal communities from Little Sippewissett salt marsh, Falmouth, MA, United States - SSM-Prop-6N | ecosystem: Environmental > Aquatic > Marine > Wetlands > Sediment ... | reverse complement strand
TTGCTGCACATGATCGCGTCTCCTCAGAGTCGAAGCGACGGACCAAGCCTATCAGCTGGCAATACTTAAGTCAGGCTGTCCAAGATTTGGGGACCACCACAGGTGACACTTTAAGTGGTCGCTACAGCGATCCCCAGGGGCACTTCGACAAGTGCAACGAGCGCTTTGCCAACCCCGCCCAGGAGGACTCGTTCCCTTCGCCGCTGGGCCGCGTCGGGGACCGGTGCGAGACCATCGCGCTGAACATCCGGCTCAGTCCGAATGCTGCCTTCCACGAAAGCCCAGGAGGACTTGGATACCACGGTATTAGCTCGTGCAAGGGCGACACGTACTCCATCGACTTGGGCGCGAACGCCCACCAGGTGAGCTGGGACGGCTCCAGCGAGGAGCTTCGCGGCGGCACCTCGGTGGAGTCCTGCTCGTGCGAAACGCTGAACAGCCAGGGTACCGATTGGGCTCTAACATGCTGGGATTACTGCCTCCCATATCAACGCGCTCCTTGGAACCCGATCCGGGCCACGAAGTACGAGATCACCACGTACGAGCCCGGCTACACGCCCGTGGACGGCAAGGAGTACAGAACCATGCACGCCATGGCACGGGACCGCACGGAGAGCTTCCAGCGGCCGGGCGACGTGCACCACCGCAGGTTCGTATGGGACTGGAGGAACACCGTCCAGTACTACTTCGACACCGATCCGAACGCGGTGATTCCGATGCTCATCCAGGACACCCCCCAGGTGCGACGGGCCCAGAAGATCCGGGTAAGCTGGCCGTGGGATTCCGACCGGACCACGTTCGACCAGTGGGAGGTGTCCTTCAGCCCGGGCGTGGTGTTCATCCATCCGCCAACGCCAGGTTGCGAATCGCGATACCTGAACCTCCTATGGCAAGATCTCAACCCGGTCTACCTCCCTCCGGCTGAGGTGGAGGAGGTTCGACTGCCGGGTGCACAGTTGAATCCGATACCCCGGGGCTGGGCGGTGCTCCCCGAGGCCCTCGACGGCGAGAACGTCCTGGTCACCTTTGAACGGTCGCTGGCCGAGCCTTCATCGATCAAGCCGTTCACCTACCTGCCTGGGAGCGCCGAGCGCGTGAATCTCTCAGCTCAGAAGCTCTGCTCCGGCCAGCTCGATACAGGTCTCCTCGATGAGGGACTGGGCGTGGCGTCCGCGGTGTTCGCCTACCAGAGGCCCCGTCGGGTGCTCGACGGGTTGGGAGCGTACGTGGAGCAGGAGCCGGCCCGGTTGTGGGTCGGACTGGTGGGCACAGCGGAGAACCGGTGGATGACCCTGGAGCAGGTGTTTGGTCAAGGCGCCCTGCCCGACATGGTGGACGCGAACCTGGTGTTCGACTCCCGGAATCAACGGCTCTTCATGCTTGGTGACGAGTGGCTCGCTGAGGGCGGCGTTGCAGAGGAGCCGGGAGATCCGTCGCACGTGCCGAACGTCCTCTATCTGTACGACTTCTCCACGGCCAGCTCGACACGGCTCGGCCCGATGGAGTCCCTGGGCGATACCACCGGGTACTCGATGAGCTACGATCCGGCCAAGGGGCGCGCGCTGATCTTCGGAGGAACGGTTGACGGCCAGGACACCGGCCGCCTGTGGTCGCTGGACCTCAACATGAACATGGTCACGCTGGTCTCGGATGGGGACGATCCCTCGCTGGAGATTGCACGGTCCCACCACGGCGCCTACCTCGACCCGGTAGGACGAAAGCTATATGTCTACGGAGGCTTGCGAGGGGATGTCGAGCTGACCGACGCGCTCGAGTACAGCCTGCTCACGGGCGCTTGGACCGAGCTCTGGCCGAACGACCCAGAGGCTGGAGGACCTGGTCCCCGGCAGCGACCGCTGGTCTACCTCGACCGGCGAACCCGCAAGCTCTGGGTGGCCGGCGGGGGCGCGGACATCGAGCCGTCGATCCGGCCCTGGGAGCTGGATCTCCAGCGGAGCAGCTGGAGCGAGCGGGTCTCTTTTAGCGCGGTGCCTCCGGCAGAGCCGAACACCAGCGAGCGCACCTTCTCCACCGACAGCCGCCTGCGGTTCATGGTGAGGATCGACGACCATGCCCCGCTGCCCGTGGAGCCCCGGCTCCTGGAGATAACGTCCGAGGACGTGAACCTGGAGCTCTGGGTCGAGGACGCACAGGGGCGGATCGTCGGATCGAGCCGGGGCCCGACCGAGACCAAGCAGTACCTGCTGCTGGGCCAGCCGGGCCAGCGATACCTCGCCGAGGTTCGCGCCGGCCCGGGCTACGAGGAGGGCAAGACCAGCGCTGTCACCTTCAGGGACCGCCCTGCAACGCTGACGCTGGCCCACACGTACTCGGGGCTGAGCAACGTCAGGGCTCTCACCGTGGTGGGCAGCATAGCCTATGTGGCCCGCGGCATGGGGATCACGGCCGTTGACGTGACAAATCCCGAGGCCCCTGTAGTTGTAGGAAGCCTGAGCACCGGGGGGCTGGTCCAGGAGGTGGTCCCCTGCGGTTGGCACCACCTGTGCGTGGCGCAGACCTACGGTTGGAAATCAGTCCAGGTCATCGACATTCAGGATCCGTCCAACATGGTGGTCGAGGGCGGTGTACATCTGCCTGGGCTCTGTCGAAGCGTTGCCGTGCGAGGTCACCTGGGCTACGTGGCCTGCGGCTTCCACGGCGTGGCGCTGTTGAACCTGCTGGACCCCGCCGCTCCGGTGGTGGTGGATACGCTGGACCTCGGCGGCTTGGTGGTGGATGTCAAGGTACGCCGAGACATGCTTGTGGCCAGCCTTGGAAACAAGCACGTCAAGGCGTACCGCCTGGGCAACGGAAGCACCGCAGAGCTGGTGGCAGAGGTCACGACGGACAGGTGGCCTGTCCAGGCCTATCTCTCCGATGGACGCGTACATGTCGCCGAGGTGGGGCCGTTCTCATGGCTCCTGTGTTTGGGCGGCCTTCGCTGCGGCTTCGGCAGCCGGGCCGAGGTGTTTGCCCTCGACCAAGAGAACGGCTCGTTAGACCTGATCAGTGACTACGACGGGCCCTGGGCCAGGCTGCCGTTCAGCCAGGTCTCCGGAGGTCATGTGTTGGCACCGACCTTCGACGGTTTCAAGGTGTACCGCGCCGAGCCGCAGCCATGACCTTGCGAGCCCACTGGTTGCTCGCGGGTCTGGTGCTCGGCTCGCTGGTCACGAACTGCCAGTGCGCGTGCCAGAACAACCCGCATGGAGACGGAGACACCGGCGCTCCTGCAGACGCGGCCAGGGATGGCGTCGTCGAGGACGCCGTCGTCTGGGCCTTGGACGCCTGGGTGCCCCGGGATGCATGCGACGCCACCAAGATCCTGCTGCCACCGACCGGGGATACGGTGGTCGGTCAAGTCTCGAACATGGCGCGCTATGTTGCATATGACAATAGAATCGCACCGGAGACGATCAAGCGGGGCGAGGTCTTTCTCTATGATCTTGAAACTTGCTTCGAGTATCAGCTTACGGACAGAGACTGGGATCAGGGATTTCCATTCCTGTGGGGTAACGAAGTGGTCTTTCGAGACTATGTTGACGAGCAGAGCTTGAACGCACAATTGGTTTCCTTCGACATCTCAACCCTAACATTTTCTGTCCTCGAAGGAGGAGATCCTGCGACCCATGTGGTGCACAACGGTAGGCATCTTGTTTATCAGAGGTACACGGACGTGATTGGTGCTGTAGAACTAACCCTCTGGGATCGCCAGAACGGCCAGAAGAGGATGTTGGCGGAGGCAGCTCAAGGGGCCGAGACGCTGAGCATCTCGGCCACCCATGCGGCATGGGTCGCCTGGGGCGGGCCGGGCAAGGACGTGTTCTACGTGGAGCTGGAGACCATGGAGGTGCACCACGTGGGGAGCACCGCCTTTCCCACGGTCTACAACACTACCACCTGGGGCGACTATGTGCTGTGGGACGACGACCGGTATGGTCTGTCCGAGGTGATGGCCTTGCGGATCAGCACAGGGCAGGAGTGGCGGCTGAGCGACGGGACTTGGCGGGCGACGCGGCCCAAGCTACGTGGGCACATCGTCTGCATGCTCACGGTAGACTATTCCCCCGGTGAAGGGGTGGACCTGATGCTGTACGACATGGAGACCGGGGTGCGGCGCCGGGTGACCACCGAGGCGAGGTACGGCTACAAGAGCGGCTACGTGGACAGCGGCTGGCTGGTGTACCAGGAGGAGAAATACCCCGGTGACATCTGGCGAAACAAGATCTGGGCCCTGAACCTGCTCAAGCTTGGGATCGTGGACGCGGACGGCCATGTGGTCCCGGAGTGAGCGTTTGACCCGGACGAGAAGCTCGCGATGGTTTCGGACCTTTCCGACCAGAGCTGGATGATCACAGGAGGCCAGCGGGACCTGGTGGTCTACGACCTGGTGACCGGGGAGATGAGGCGGATCACCAAGAGGTCCGGCAACTACGCGCCCGGGTATGTGCAGGACGGCTGGCTGGTCTACGGCATCGGGCACGGCGGCTTCTACTACGACGTGCGCGCCGTCAACCTCGTCCGGCTCGGCCTGGTGGACGAGCTCGGGCACGTCGTCCCCGAGTAGCCCTTCTCCCCGGCAGCCCCGCGCCGCTGGACCTGGAAGCTGTTGTACGACTCGAGCGAGAACTCCGCCGGCCCTGACAACAGCGTTGTAGTGGTAGGATGGGGCTCAACGGCTGGCGGGGGCCGCCCTTGTGGCTCATCTCTTGGGCCTCGACAGGATTCAGTCGTAGCCATACGGATCGTGCTGTCATTTCGCTGAAACTTCACCCGAGCAGGTTTGTCGAACTGGGACGATCGGAGGAGACATGCTTGATTGCGAGGCATTGAAGCGCGATGGGCGCAGCTTGAATCGTCCATATATCTGGGTGGTTGGCGTGGTTGCGGCGTTGTTTTCCGGCGTGACCTGCCGTCCGGCCACCGGGCCTCGGCTGGCCGCGCCCGAGGGGTTTCCCGAGCCCGTGGCGTCGCCCAAGGTGGTCGGGGTCGCGGTGCCCGGCGTGCCATGGGTGCCCAGGGTGGGTCCTGCAGCGCCCCTGAAGGTGCTGTTCAAGGCCCCGGTGAAGCGGGCCACGGGGACCGTGGAGATCGTCGTGACCTTCAACCAGCCCATGGTTCCGCTGGGCCGCGCGGTGAGTCGGTCCGAGGATCCCAGCCGGTATCCCATCGTGGTGGACCCGCCGGTCAAGGCCGTGTATCGCTGGGTGGCCGGCGACACGCTCAAGGTGGCGCTGACCAAGCCCCTGAAGAACGCGCACCGGTACCGGGTGACCCTCCCGGCCTCGACCAAGGGGCTCGCTGGAACCACCCTGGGCAAGGCGGTGACCTGGACCTTCGAGACGCCGCGGCCGCGGCTGGCCGGGGTCGGCGTGGTCAAGGCCACGAAGGTCCATCACGACCGCGTCCACCCCAGGGACAGATACCTGCTGACCTTCAACCTGCGGGTCACCCTCGCCGAGATGCGACGGAGCGTGAAGCTGCTGGTCAACGGCAAGTCGCAGGGGTTCACCGTGGCCCGGGAGAAGAAGAAGAACGTCTACCGCGCCGTGCTCAAGCCCGTTGTCAGGCCGCCCCTGTCGGCCACGATCTTCGTGCGTGCGCCCAAGGGGCTCCGATCCACCGAGGGGCCCCTGCGGTCCGACGAGGTGTTCAACCAGCGCTTCAGGGTCTTCGGGCCGCTCGAGTCCAGATCGGTACACTGTGACCGCCAGAATGCCCACGCAGGCCTCAAGTGCTGGCCCATGGTCACCGACACACGCACCGGGCTGCAGGTCACCTTCAGCGAGCACGTCACCCGCGCTGAGCTTGTCAAGCACCTGCGCATAGCGCCGCGGCCCCGCGACCTCGCCAAGCGCTTGAGCCCGCTTTTCGACCGGTGCTGGATCAAGGGGAAGCCCAAGGCGCGCTGCGCGCGGGCGTGGCAGGTAGCCGGCCATCTCCTGCCACGCCGGAAGTATCGGGTTCGCATCACTCCCGGGCTGCGGGACGTCAACGGGCAACGGCTCCAACGCGCCCGGGACGTGCGGTTCTCCACGCGGGACTTCCCGCCGGGGATCTTTCCGCCCAACGCCTCCTCGGGCTTCAGGGAGCCCTGGCACCCGTATCGGTTCAAGGCCATCAATGTGAAGCAGGTAGACGCCGATCTGTACACCTTCCGGGGTGCGGACCTGGTGCGGTTCCTCAAGTGTCGACGTTCTTCATCGAGCTGGCCTGACAGGTGCCTGGCCAAGCGGCCGTCCACGAGACGTTCCGTGAGGCTCAAAGGCGCGCCGAACAAGTTGCTCAACGGGACAATCAGCCTCCCTTACGGCCTGATCGCGGTGCGGTTCGGGAGCCCCCAGGTGGTGGACTACAAGGGCAAGCGCGTGGTCTTCCATCGTACGATCTCACGCACGGACCTGGGCCTCCAGGCGCGGCTCACGGCCTACGGTCTGACGGTCTGGGTGACGTCCCTGCGCAAGGCGCGCCCGCGCGCTGGCGCGAAGGTGACCCTGTACAGCCCCTCGGGCAAAAAGCTCTGGGAGGGCAAGACCGGCGCCCGCGGGGTGGTGGACCTGCCGCTGGCCGCTCTGGGCGCCACCAGTGGTCGCCGGCCACCGTCGCTGGTGGTCCTGGCGACCACGAACAACGATCTGTCGCACCTGGTCTTGAACACCGGGAGGCGAGGCCGTTGCAGCTGGGGCAGCCATCGATCCTCCTGGCGCTACCGCTGGCGTTATCGCTGGCGCTCTCGCGAGACCAGCGGCCACTCGTCCTCTGAGATCGCCCGGTGTGACGGGCTCCGGGGCGACAGGCCGGTGCTCGCGGGCTACGTCTCCTCGGAGCGCGGCATCTATCGCCCGGGGCACACGGTCCACCTGCACGGCGCGGTTCGCCGATACACGGCCTGGCGCGGGGCGCCGGCCTCGGATCTCACCGTGGACCTGCGGCTCCTGAACTCCTCCTCGGTGGAGGTGGGTCGAAAGCGGGTGAAGCTCGACGGGCACGGCGTGTTTCTGGCGCGCATCCCTCTGCCCACCGTGGGGCGCCTGGGCTACCACCTGGCCGAGCTCTGGGCCGAGGGGGGGCGGATCGCCAGCCATGGCTTTCGCGTGGCGGAGTACCGTCCGCCGCGGTTTGTCACCCGCGTCCGCGTGAAGCCGGATCCCGTGTATGCCGACGGCGCTCTGGACATCGCGGTGACGGGGCGCTACCTCTTCGGCGGGGCCATGGCCGGCGCGGCCTTGAGCCTCACCATCCATCGGCACGTCTACGGCTTTCAATTGCCGAAGCGACGGGATTACAGGGTGGGCGCCAGTGGGGATCTGGTGGGTGTCCCCTCCCGGACCTGGCACCGGTCCTCGTTCACGCTCAACGCGACCGGGCAGCACCAGCGCCGGGTGGATCTGAAAGCCGCGGGCGGGTACCCGCTCCCCTGGACCTGCGGCCACAACGTGGAGGCGGTGGTGCGCTCGGCGGCGCACCGCACCGCGGCGGGGTCCGACTGGGTTCGCCAGCACCCTGGCGATCGGTACGCCGCCATCAAGAACCTCGACTCCAAGGGCGATGCCAACCGGTGGAGGGTGCTCGTGGTCACCCCCGGCGGCAGGCCCCGGGGCGGGAGCACCGTGACGATGAGGGTCTACGCCACCAAGAGGGGCAAGCCAAGGTGGCGCACGGTGGTGGACTGGTCCCGCGTCCTGTGGAAGCGCACGATGAAGGTGGCCCGGACGGGCGCCAAGGTCACGGTGGGCTGGCCCAAGAACTATGCGCGCTCCGACGCGGTCCTGTGGCTCTCGGTCACCGACGCCAAGGGGCGGGAGGCCCGCACGGCGCAGCTCTTCTCCAAGCCGACTCAATGGTCCAAGGCGTACCAGAAGCAGCAGCGGCTCGAGGCCGCACGAGCGCGGGAGCTCACGGTGCGAACCGACAAGCGCGTGGACAAGGGCGAGCGGTACCTGCCCGGTCAGACCGCGGTCGTCACCGTCACCCGCCGCGGAATCACCGGCGACGTGGTGCTCTTCGTGGAGCGCGAGCGGATCTTCCGCACCATCCCGTTGACCTTCGACGCCAAGGGGAGAGCCGTGGTGCGTCTCAAGGTGCACAAAAAATATGCCAGCTCGGTCACCTTGAGGGCGGTCGCGGTGCGCGGTGGCAAGGGGTTGCGTGGAAAGAAGGGCCCGCTCCTGTCGGCCTACACCCGGCTGCTCGTCTCCCACGAGCCCTACCAGCTCCACGTGGACATCAAGGCCGACAAGAAGGTCTACCGTCCCGGGAGCAAGGTCACCGTAAAGCTGAGCGTGCGCGACGGGCTCAAGCGGGCGCGACCCAGCCGCGTGGTGCTCATGGCCGTGGATGAGGCCGTGCTCAACCTCACGCGGTACTGGCTCCCGAACCCCTACCACAACCTGGCGTACACCCCGCCGGACGACGTCCTGGCCGACGACGTGCGGCGGCACCTCGCGTCCCTCGGGATCGACATTCTCCACGTGCACCACGCGATAAAGCCGGGGGAGCACGGGTTTGGCGGCTGGGGTGGCTTTGGCAAGGGCGGCGGGGGCGGAGGGGGCGGCGGATACGGCATGGGGGGGCTCGGAGTCGGCTCCAGTGGGCGCAAGCAGAAGCCCCGGCGCAAGTTCCTGACCACGGCGTGGCACGCCACGGTGGTCACTGACGCAAAGGGAAGGGCCACGACCACGTTCACGCTGCCCGACAACGTCACTGCCTACCGCATCATGGCCTTCGCCGTGGACAAGGAACGCTCCGCGGGCACGGGCTCCACGCGGTTCGAGGTGGACCTGCCGCTGCTCTCGTTGCCCGCGCTGCCGCGCCTCCTGCGGGCGGGCGACGACGCCCAGGCGGGCGTGGTCATCTACAACCAGCAGACCACCGGTGTGGCCATCGTCTCGGCCAAGGTCACCGGCTCGGTGAAGCTCACGGGCCCGGCCACAAGGCGCGTGAAGCTGATCAAGGGTCGCGGCGCCAACGTGCGCTTCGCTCTGCGGGCCACGAAGAAGGGCACCGCCAGGTTCACGTTTACCGTGCGCGTGGGCAAGCAGGTGGATACCATCGAGACCTCACTCGGGGTGAAGCGTCCCACCCTCATGGAGGCCTCATCGGTGTCCGGGCAGACCCGGGGCGCCGTGCGCCACGCCATCGAGAAGATGTCCGGCCTGCGCCGCGACGTGGGCGGCATGGAGGTTTCCCTTGCGTCCACTGCTCTCACAGGCGTGGAGGACGGCATGGAGCAGCTCATCGGCTACCCCTACGGCTGCCTCGAGCAGAAGGCCTCGCGGCTCCTGGCGATGATCGCCGCCACCGCGCTGGGTGACCGCTTCAACCTCAAGCTCCCGGGCTCCCCGCGGGCGTGGATCCGTACGGGCCTCAACCACGTGCTGGCCATGCAGCGTCGCGACGGTGGCTTCGGATACTGGCCGTCGTCGACATGGAGCTGGCCCTGGGCCACCGCCTACGCGCTGATCGTCTTGCACAGGGCCAACCTCGCCAAGGGCGCCACGGGCGTGGCCGTGCCGTCAGGGGCCGTCCAGAAGGCCGTTCGTTTCCTGCGTCGCTACGCCCGCAGTAGCACTGGCTCCATGCTGCGACACTACACGTTCTCCTACTACGCGTTCATCGTCTATGCCCTGAGGCTGCACGGCGTGGACGTGACCCAATGGGCCCTCAAGCTCGTCCAGAACCGGGTGCGAAAGCCTCTGTTCTCGCGCTCGCTGCTGCTGGCCACCCTGGCCGCCAGCCCGACCCGTAAGTACAAGGCCAAGCTCCGGCGGCGCGTGAGGAAGGCCATCGGCGACCTCGCCGACGAGCTTGGCAACAGCCTGCGCATCGACGGCACCACGGCCCACGCCGAAGAGAACCTCGGGTGGGGCTATCAGGTGATGATGCACTCCAACGACCGCACCACGGCCATGGTCCTGCTGGCCTTGCTCAACGCCAGGCCCAAGCACGTGATGATCGGGCGCCTGGTGCGCTGGTTCCTGCAGGGCCGCCGCCAGGCCCGGTTCCGCAACACCAAGGAGGCCGCCTGGGCCGTGATGGCCATGTGGGACTACGCCCGGATCCTCGAAAAGGCGGTCCCGGACTTCGAGGCCGGCATCTGGCTCGGCAAAAAGCGTATCCTCAAGGCCATCTTCAAGGGGCGCTCGGTCAAGCCCCAGCTCCGCAAGCTCGAGATGCGCGACATCCTGCGCATCGCCGGGAGCGCGGCCCGGTCCCTCCTCATCGCCAAGCGCGGCAAGGGCACCCTCTACTACGTCGCCCGGTTGCGCTACGCCCGGCTGCGACTTCCGGCCAAGCCCAGGGACCGCGGCTTCCGCGTGCGGAAGACGGTCGAGGTCCTCAGCCGGGCCGGCCTGCCGCTGAAGAAGCAGCGCCCACCGCGTCTCGGCGACACGGTGCTCGTGACGCTGAAGGTCAAGACCACCATCGCCCGCCGCTATGTGGTCGTGGACGATCCGCTGCCCGCCGGCCTGGAGGCCATCGACTCCTCCCTGGCCACTGCCAGCCGCAGCGTTGGAGCCTCGCTCTGGCGTCTACGCTCGACCTGGTATGACCACCGCGAGATCCGCGACGACCGCGTGGTCTTCTTCCGCGATCTCGTCCAGCCCTCGACCCTCACCTTCCGGTACCTCGCCCGGGTCTCCACCCCGGGTCGCTTCGTCTCGCCTCCCACCAAGGCCGAGGAGATGTACAACCCCGAGACCTTCGGTCACAACGCCACCCGCACCGTACGATTCGCCAAGCGCTGAGGTCCCCGCGCGCTGTGGGTCGCGACCCGATTCCAAACGTGGTATCCAGTCGGCACCACACCCAAAGGGACTCGTCGATGACAATCTCTGATTATCCCATGTCCTACGCCGATGTGGCCATCCACAAGGTGATGCTGCAGGACGTGATTCGTACGGAGGCCTACGAGAGGGCGGTGGAGGAGGCCGTCGGGCCGGGAGCCAGGGTGCTGGACTTCGGCTGCGGGACCGGGGTGCTGTCCATCTTCGCTTCCCGCGCGGGGGCGGCCCAGGTCTACGCCGTCGACCGATCGGTGTTCATCCAGGTGGCTCGACGGATCGCCCTGAGGAACGGCATCGGGAACATCGACTTTCATCACGACGACCACGAGAGCCTCGAGCTGGACCACAAGGTGGACGTCATCGTCTCGGAGTGGATGGGCCACTTCCTCTTCTACGAGGCCATGTGGGCACCCTTGCTGCGCATCCGAGACCGGTTCCTTGCCGAGGGCGGGATCATGGTCCCCGGCCAGGTTTCGCTCTACGCGGGGCTGGTGTGTGACGAGTACTTCCACGAGGACCTGTCCTACTTCCGCCAGCGCCCCTACGACATCGACTTCACGGACATCGCTGAGGTGCCCATGCGGCAGATCGAGCTCGAGAACCTGCTGCCCAACCAGGTCTTGGCCTCCACCGTTGGGCTGGGGACCTTCGACATGCACACCCTCGAGGCGCCGCCGTCCGACCTCGTCGGGCGGGTCGTGCCGAGTCAGGAGGCGACAGTCTACGCGCTCTGCGGCTGGTTCGAGGCTCACCTGACGCCGAGGGTCGTGCTCGGGACCGGTCCAGCGGATCCCCCGACCCACTGGAACCAGATCCTCTTCCCCCTCACCGAGCCCTTCGCCGTGAGCCCCGGCCGAGAGGTGACCGTCCGGATCTCTCCCCCGCGGGAATCGGACTTGGGAGACCTGGGGTGGAGCTGGTCCATCGAAGACAGTGCGCAGGCCATCCGGATCACCGACATGGACCACCTGTCGCGGCTCGACCCCGAGCTCGCCAAGGGGCTCCTGCGCTGACTCGTGGTTTGCAAGACATGGATCATCTGGCGCACTTGCAGCGTTGCTGCTCCAAGGGCTTTCATACCGTATCCAGAGCCGATCCAATGGCAGTCAACGCAGCAGCACATCCGACTTTGACAGCGGTACGGCCGACGACTACGACTTCTACGCCGTGGACGACTCCCTCCAGGCCTTCGACACCGGTTTCCGCTGCTGCTTCACTTCGGATCCGAGGCAGTAGGCTTCGCGTCGCTGCCCGACCGGGGGCGGAATCCCACCAGGCGCACGTTCTCGCGGCGCTCGAGGGCCAGGAGCAGCACCTCGTACCTGTCGCTGTTCTGCAGGAGGTATCGGCTGGGGCCGGGGGGGGCCTGGACCTCTACCGTGGGCCAGGCCTCGGCCGGGTGCAGCGAGACCTCGAGGCGATCCATCGTGGACGTGATCAGCGTCGCGCGCCCCATCACTTTCTGCGCCCGTCCCAGCACCAGCCGTCCCCTGCGAAGTGTGCGGGTGGTTCGGTAAAAAAGGGTCGCCATCATCACCACCAGCATGACCCCGATGCCGACGGTGGCCGGGTCTCGCACCAGCGCCCCCCACAGCAACACCGCGAAGGCGAAGAGCCAGCCGAGCCCGGCAAAGCTGCGGGCTTCGGCGCGGAGGCGGCGACCATAGGGATAGGGGCGCGGCGGCTGCGGGTGGCGCCGGACCAGGTCGTAGTCATCTGTCGCCTTGCGCTCGATGAACCAGCCGTCATGGAAGACGAAGCCGGCCTCCTCGCAGATCCGAGCGAGGTCGGGGTCCGGCTGCGAAGAGGGCGATGGCGGCTCGGGCTGCATGGGATTGGATTGTAGGGCCAGCGGCCAGGGCCAGCAAGCGGCAGCGCACCGACACCTGGCTCCTGGACCTGGAGGTGACGAGGTCCTGGCAAGAGTGCCCCGGCGCGGGGTCGGCGCGCCGGGGCGAATGGGTGTGCGGAGGGTGGTTCCGCTGTCGCCAGACCCGGACGGGCGCCGAGGCGACGGCGGGGTGAGAGGGGTGAGGACACTAACGCGGTCGAATTAGCCAGAAGTATCGACGGATGCGGTCCCGGTACCCGGGGGGCACCTGCTCGGCGTTGATCACGGCCTGGCGGATCTTTGCGTAGGACGTGTAGACCTTTCGGTAGCTGTGGGAGGTGAACCCCTTCTGGGCGCTGCCTTTGTACACGGTCACCTCGCTGGGGCCCTTGCCGTGGTGTCCGGGCACCTTCTTGTTGACGTGGTTGCCCCCGAGGTCGGTGGGGCGGCCATTGACCGTGCCGGGCCTGTGCCCCTGGCCGGCCTTGAGGCCGCCGGGCTTGGAGCCGTTGCCGCCGGGGGTGAGACCCGGGCCTTTGCCGGGCCGGGCGCCAGGGCCGAATCCGGGCCGCAGGCCAGCGCCTGGCCGCAGGCCGCCGCCGTTGCACTTGGGGCAGCCGGGTTTCGTCCCCTGGCCGTTGCAGGTCGGACAGCCCTTGCTGCCCAGGGCTTTTTTCAGGTAGTCGGACAGTTGCCCCTTTCCGGGGCGGTTCTTGACCAGCCGCTTGAGCAGCTGCTTGAGCATCTTGGCGCTCATGACGCCCTGGCTGCGGCTCATGCCGCGCTGGTGCTGGCTCTGGTATTTGCTGAGCTGGGACTGCAGCTTTGCCAGGAGCTTGCGGGTCTGGGCGTCGAGCTTCAGCCTCTTGATCTGTCCGGCGAGCTGCCCCAGCGTTCGTGACAGGTGCTGGAGCGTGCGACGGTTTTGAGCCAGTCGCTTCTGCTGCTGCTGCAGACGCCGGATCTTGCGCTGCTGCCGCCTGAACTGCCGCTTGAGGCGATCCCGGGACGCCTTGTCCGGCGCCTTGCTCAGTCGCTTCTGCAGGTGGGCGAGCTTCTTCTGCGCCTGGGCGACCTGCTTGTTGATCTTGGCGTCGGTCTTCTGCTGCTGCTTTCGCTGGGCCTTGGTCTGCTTGAGCTGCTGGGCGGCCTTTTTCAAGGCCTGGGCGATCCTTTTCCGCTGCCAGGGGGTCACCTTGCCCTCGTCGAGCTGCTTCTTCAGGGCGTCGATGGCTTTCTTGGCGGCCTTCAGGTCATGGTCTTTCAAGGCCTTGGCCAGGTTCTTCAGGTGCTTGTTTTGAGACATGGCCTTCCCGGCCTTGGCGAGCCGCTTGGCCAGGGACTTCCACTGGGCCTGGTCGCGGTGGATGCCAGGGAAGTGACGCTGGAGCAGGGCCTTGTGGGCCTTGTCGAACTCCTCCCGGGTGAGGTCGCCCCGCTTGAGGGCGTCGAGCAGGCGCTGGTACTCTTTCAGGAACGCAGCGAGCTTGGGGTCCTTGTGCTTTTGGGCCAGCCGATCGAGGTCCCGGATCTCCCGGGTGAGCTCCTCGTAGTAGGGCATCGACAGCGTGATGCCGTCGATCTTCTTCACCGGTGGCACCGAGGCCCGGGCGGTGCCGCGCACGGGCAGCCCCATGGCGAGGAAGGCCACCAGGGCGAGGCTCAGCACGCCCACGGCGGGGATGTCGCGCGGGCGACGGAAACGGGAGGCCCGCCGGGGGTCGATGCCGCTCAGGAGCCGCGCCGTGCGCCGGACCTGGGCCTCCATGAAGGCACGGTGCTGGTGGTCGGGCTCGGCCGACAGCGTGGTCAAGAAGTCGTGTGATGAGCCCAGGGCGTCCCGGGTGTGGTGGGCCCGATCCAGCCGCTTGAGCACGGCCTGGTTGCCGATGGGCGACACCAGCCCCCAGATCGCGCCCGCCAGGGTCACCGCCAGCGACGCGTAGAGGCCCAGCACCAGGGAGTCGAAGCCGACTGTGCGGGTCTTGTACCCGAAGAGCAGGACGATGACCGCCGCCAGGCTCAGGGCGCCGCAGGTGGTGGCGCGCTCGAGGACCTGCTGCAGCCGCAGACGGGCGCGGGTCTTGCGGATGATGGACCGAAAGAGATTCAGCTCGGACATGGCTACACCTCCAAAAGGTGGGTGAGCGTCGGCACGACACTTTGCGGGATTTTCTCGGGCCGCGGCGTGCGACCTCTCTGCCTACACGAACTGAGATGGCGCCTGCCCCCTGGCGTTACGGAAAAAATCTCAGAAAGTGAGACAACTGGTTTTGAACGCCAAGGGCCAGCGAATTGCGGAAGTCAGCTCGGTTTCAGGGAACTAGGGATTGATGACGGCCAGGCCTTGTCCGCCCGCGTAGAGGTAGCTCGCATACTCGGCAAAGCCGTACACCGTGATGGCGAAGGGTTGCGTGGAGGTGACGATGTGCTCCCCGGCGGTGATGGGGATTCGGGCGGCGCCATAGGTCGTGCCGCCGACGGGCGCGCCGAACAGCGCGGCAGCCAGTGGCTGCCCGTCCAGGTAGACCGGGGCGCTGCCGGCGCCCACGGGGGACACGATGTTCAGATAGTTGTCGGTGAAGGTCACGGGCGCCACAAAGGCATAGTAGGTCCGGAACTGGCCGATGGGCGGCACGAGCCCCATGGCGGGGTCGCCTCTATAGGTCATTTGGGCGGTGTAGTAGTTCTGGCCGACCAGGTGCTGGGCCACTTGAATGGGCCCGGTGCCGGTGACCACGAAGTCCAGCCCGGCCTCGAACTCCACGGCCTGGCCCTGGTCGAGGACGATTGAAGCGCCCACCGCCTGCGGCGGATTGAAGGTGACCACGTTCCCGCTGGTACGCGAAAGGATCCGGACCACGTTGGGCTCCGGCGGATAGCCGACGTCGTGCTGGGGCTCGGTGCGGGAGACCACCACGGTGTTGCCCCAGGTGTTGGTCGGAGGGAGCTGCTCCTCCAGGTGGTCGCAGGCCCAGTAGTCGAAGGGGACGAAGCTGCAGTTGTGGCCGCCGAAGACGGCCACCGGGTCGGAGGATTGGATGACGGTGCCCGTGAGATCGAAGCCCCACCCCATGTCACAATAGGAGCAGACGCCACCCCGGCCGTTACAGTCATCAGAGGCCTGGGTTCCAGTGCATGAGGTGGGTATCCCGCTGAGGAACTGCAGCACCTCTCCGGCGGCCAGCGTAAAGTTCACGGGGGCGCCGGGGCCGTAGGACGGCAAGCCTGGGCCCGGCAAGGTGGACGAGGAGAAGGTGATGGACACGGTGGTTCCGGGCGTGGTGCCGACCACGGCGAAAAATCCCGGGATGTATGTAAAACCCAAGCCCCCGCTGTCCACACCGAAGGTTTGGCGAGACATCACCAGATGGTCCGTGCCCAGCCCATGGCCCGGCAGCAGCAGGGCCGCATCATTGGAGTACGAGTAGCACGGGTTGTTCGTGTTGTTCACGCACTGCTGGTTGACCAAGAAGTCCAGAGGGTTGGCCTGGTAGGCCGTCACCGGAATGGTCGTGGTCAGGTGGTAGGCCGCGTCGAGCACGCTCAAGCTCTGTTCGAGGGTAGCGGCCTCCTTGAGCCCCGTGTCTATGGGGAGCTCGAAGCTGTGGCTCTGGCCCGCCGCCACGGTGGCCTGGGCCACCTGGGTGCCGCCGCGGGTGATGGTGGCCAGCGCCGCGATGGTGTTGGGGTTGTGAACCAGCACTCCGAAGTTGTTGTCGAAAACCGGATCCAACAAGGAGTGCACGATGGGCGTTGGCCAGAAGTCACACCCGAAGTGGGAGTTTGCCTGGGCTGCCTCGGCGCAGGTCAGGTCGCACCAGCCCGTGGTGCAGGGCAGACCTCCATCCGGACCGGCGTCGCTCGTGCCGCCGTCTTCGGCGCCGCCATCTCCGACAGCGCCGTCCTGGGTGGCCGCTCCGTCCGCCGGCGCGGTCGCGTCCAGGCTGGGGGTGGCGTCGAGCTGAGCCACGCCGTCGGGTGCGCCCGCATCCGCGGTGCCGGGATCGACGCACAGATCGGAGAGACACACCAGTCCCTCGTCACAGGTGCCGTTCGGATAGCAGGGGCCGCCTTCGCTCCCGGCGGTGATGATGGAGTCGCCGCCGCAACCACCTACCAGAGCCACGCCGACAACAAAAAGTAAGGCGATTCGGACAAGTGACATTCGAATCCTCCCAGAGCGCCGCTACGCACAGCGCTCTGAGAGTAGCACGATTCGGAAGCGTGAAGGTCTTCGCCTGAGGGATGGCGAACGGCTGTGGGCTGAGAAGGGCCACGGGTGAAATGGGGTCCCCTTCGGCTGGGTCAAGATGGCGGCGCCCCGGTGGCGTGACGGAAAAAATCTCAGAAAGTGAGATAACTGATTTTGAATGCTAGATTGGTGGCTGCATGGATCCGTTGAAGGAACAGGAGGCCGGGTCGGGCCCGGCGAAGCGCCGGCTGGGTGCTGTGCCCGATGGTGAGTTCGTGGCGCTGCTGCACCAGCGGGATCCGGCGGCCTGGGGCGAGCTGCGGTGTTTTTTGACCCGCCTGGCCGCGAGCAAGGCCTGGGGCACTGTGGACGAGAGCCACGGCGCTGACGACTACGTGCAGCTGGCCTGCCTGCGCCTGTGGAAGGCCATCAGCCGACCCGGGCTCGACGTGGGGAGTGTCTCCCTCAAGGCGTACTGCGCGGTGACCATGCAGAACCTGGTGCGGGAGGCCCACCGTCGGCGCGCCGGTGTGACCCACGTGCCGCGGGGCCCCTCCGACGGGGCTGCCGGCGCTCCGCCCGAGGGGCCGCGCCGTCGGGTCGACCTCGACGAGGCGCAGCGTGTCTTCGACTCCCAGGGCGTGCCCGATGAGGTCGGTCTGGCCGCCGACCACGAAACCCATGCGGCGGACGCCTTCGTCGTGCTGGAGAGCTTGGCCGGGGGCGGGGGCGGCGCCGGAGCGGGGGCAGGGGCAGGGGCCGCCAAGCACGTGCGACAGATCGCGGCTCGGATCCTCGATCTGACGCGCGTTCGGGACGCGGCGGGCTTGGTGATGACCCTGGACACGAGCCTGTTTCAACTCCTGCACGGTGACACGAGCCGTTGGTCCGAGCGCAAACGGACCAAGCACCGGGTGCGCCTCAATCGCTTTCGGACGGCCTTCATTCGCGCCCTTGCAGACCATCGGCGCCGCCGGGGGAGACAACAGGAGGGAGAGAGCCTGTGAGCGATCGCAAAAAGCCCGAGGCCTCCGAGGCCATGGTCCGGCTGGTCGTCGAAGACGCCGACGAGTACGAGCGCATGGTCGCCGAGGGGCACCGTGACCTCTGCATCGAGTACCAGCCCCTCATCCCGGGCATCGTGGACGCGGCGGTGATGGGCCGGCAGGTCACCGGCGAGCTCAAGGAGGCCCGGGACTACCTGAAGGAGTGCCCTGTCTGCGCCGAGGCCCTCGAGGCGTCTTCCAAGGCCCTGCGCGACTTGCAGGAGGAGGACGGCCAAGCCGAGGGCGAGCCCTACGAGCCGCCTCGGCCGGACCCCCCCCCTGCGCCGCCAAAGGAGCCGGGCAGGGTGGAGGTTTGGTGGCGTCGCTTCACCAAGACCCGCGCGGGCCTGGTCTCGGCGGTGGGCGCGGTGATGTGCGTGGTCGCCCTGGTGGGCCTGGTGCTGCACTCCGGACGCCAGTGCAGTCGGGAGGACGCCCGGCGGGAACGCTTCGACGCCGGCGCGCCCACGTCAACGGAGATCGACGCTGGCGCGCGGCTCCAGACGGTAGACGCCTCCATGGATCCCCGCACCTGGCTCCGCACCAAGGGCCCGCTCTCCTTTGTCTTCATCACCCTGCACCTGGCCGGCCAACGTCAGCGCTCCTCGCTGACCGCGCTGGTCGACGCCCAAAGGCAGGTCGCCAGGCTCGTCAAGGCCGGCATGGCGTCCAAAGCCGCGCTCCAGCGCCTCGGCGTCGTCGTGGAAAACGAGGCCACCGCCGTGGGCCGGCTGGCCGGCCCGTTGAAGCAAGCCGCGGCCTTCGTCGCCAGGGTGAAAGATGACGGCACGACGCCGGATTTCGCCCGACACCTCGCCGCTGCGAAGAAGCAGCTCGCCCAGCGGTCCAGGGCCCAGTCCCGGCTGAACAAGCTGATCGCTGCCCTCCGGAAGCAGCTCGAGTCTCTGGCAGGCAATAGGCCGCGCTAGCCGACAGATCCTCGTCCCTGGTCGACCGTATATCCTTGGGATATAGTGGGAACCGGGGCGGTCCCCCGGTGTCTATCGTCTCCATGCAGGGCGACCAAGGAGCTGTTCATGACAAGGGCTGGACGTAGGCTGATTCTCGCTGTGACCATCGCCGCTCTGGGTCTGGGAGGTTGCAGCAAGCGCACCAAGACCTCGGCGGCGGTGGGCTCGGCCATCGCAACGGTGCGGGTGATCCGACCCACGGTGGAGGTGCGCCAGGGCGGGCTGACCTCCCTGGCGGAGTGGGATACGCGCCTGGCGCCCGGCGCCCGGGTGGTCGCGCGGTCGGGGCGCGCGTGGATCCTGCACGATGATGGGCTGCGGGCGCTGGTGCCCGGTCAGACCGAGGTTCTCGTCCGGCCGGCCGGGCTGACCTTGGCGCGCGGCGTGGCGTGGATCGAGGCGCCCCCGGGCGAGGCCTCCGGGGTGCGCGTGGGCGGCGCCCGGATCCAGGCCTCCGCCGCTGGCTACGAGCTGCGGCTCCCAGCGGGCGGCCGCCCCCTGGTGTACGTGGCCCGGGGTCGCGTGGAGATCCTCCACCAGAGCCGCCGGGTGGAGGTGGTGGCCGGTGACCGCGCGGTCATCGGTCCCAAGGGCGTGTCGGTGAAGCCCGAGGCCCTGTGGGAGGACTGGACCGGCGGCCTGGCCTGGCCCGCGCCGGACGTGCCCGCCAGCCCGGCGGGCATGGGCGAGATCGGCGCCCGGGTGCCCGGCTCCTGGGGCCGGGCGAGCTTCCCCCTGGCGACCCGCAGCCTGCAGGTCCGGGCCACCGTGGACAAGGACCTCGTTACCACCATCGTGGATCAGGTGTTCTTCAACCCGGCCTCGGACGACCTGGAGGGCGTGTATCGCATCCGCGTGCCTCGCGGCGCCATCCTGCGCTCTTTCTGCATCGACCGCGGCATCGGCACGAGGCTCGTCTGCGGCTTCGTCAAGGAGAAGAAGGCCGCGCGCACCTCATACCGCAAGCAGGTGTACGTGGGATCGCGGGACGATCCGGCCTTGCTGGAGTGGGAGGCACCGGGCCGGTACAAGGCGCACATCTATCCCATCAAGGCCGGATCCACGCGGCGGGTGGTGGTCACCTACTCCGAGTGGTTGGAGTGGGAGGGGGACGTGCGTCGCTGGCGCTACCCCATGGCCACCAACAGCGGCGTGGCCCCCATGATCCAGGAGCTGGAGGTCAAGGTGAACCTGCACCGCAGCGGCGCCGAGCGCGTCGACGCCACCCTGGGCGCCACCGTGGAGCGGAACCAGGTGCTGGTTCGCCGCTCGGACTTTCGCCCGCGAGCCGACTTCGTGGTGGCCCTGCGGGGCGGACGAAAGGCCCCCGAGGCGCGAGGCTTCCTGGCGGAGAAGAAGAGCAAGGACGGCCGGTACCTCATGGTCCGGGTGCGCCCCCGGGAGCTGGCGCGGACGGGGAAGCGCCGGGGCCTGGATCTGGTGGTCGTGGTGGACCTGTCCGCCGACACGGATCCGTCGGAGCTGCAGCTCGGCCGCACCATGGTGGAGGCCCTGCTTCGACACCTCGGCCAGGGGGATCGGGTGGCGGTGCTCGGGGCGGACCTGAACGTCTACAGCGCGGTGGGCGGCAAGCCGACCCTCTCCGCCGTGACCGGCCCTGTCATCGAGAAGACCCTGGACGGCCTGGCCCGGCGCGGCGTGGGCGGCGCCACGGATCTGGGCCGGGTGCTCACCCGGGCCGCGGACCTGCTCCAGCCCGGGCGGGGCGGGGCGGTGGTCTACATCGGCGACGGTGTGCCCACGGTGGGCGAGCTCAACGCCAGGGCTCTGCGGCTGCGGCTGAACCGCCAGGCCGTACCGGCGCGGGTCTACGGCGTGGCCGTGGGCAGCGAGTCCAACCTGGGGCTCCTCGACGCCCTGGCCAGACACCACGGCGGCCTGGCCCTGCGCGTGACGGACCGCATCTCCGCGGCCGTGGCGGCGCTGCGAGTGTCGGCCCACGCCAGCCGGCCGGTGATGAGCAAGGTGCGCGTGGACCTGGGTCCCGGGGTCGAGCGGGTCTTTCCCACCGAGCCCGTGAGCGTCGTCTCGGGGCGGGACCTGGTCGTGCTCGGCCGGCTGCGGGGCAAGGTGCCCCAGGTGTTGCGGCTCACCGGGTGGTACCAGGGGCGGGAGATCAAGGGTCCGGCGGGAGCCTATCGCATCCGCACCGCCCAGATCGGCGATCAGGGCAAGCTGCGGCGGCGTTGGGGCTCGGCGCGGCTGGCGCAGCTGGTGGCCGGCGGGGCGGGTCGGGAGGAGGTGGCCGAGGTGGGCACGAGGTTCGGGCTCATCACCGAGCACACCTCCGTCTACGTGCCCAGCGCCCGGGAGCTGTCCGAGGACGGCGAGCTGCGTAACAAGGTGCAGGTCGAGCAGAAGGCGTTCCAGCAGACTCTGAAGAACGCCGACCGCGGCGAGGCCGACAGGAAGAGAGAGGCGAAGGAGGGGCGCAAGACCACGTCGGAGAAGAAAAAAGCGGAGGCCGACGACAAGTCGGCGGTGCTGCTCGACGAGCCCACGCCGAGCGCCAACAACGCCTTGGAGGACTTGGTGGTGGGCTCGAAATTGTCAAAGCTGAAGTCGGAGTCCAAGAAGCGGCGCCGCGTCACCGGCGCCATGTCGGCGCCTCCCAGGTCTGGCAGCAAGGCCGACGATCGGGCGAGGCGTCTGGTCCGAGGGCTCCCCGGCTCCACCACCGCGCTGCCCCCGTCGAGCCCGCGGCCCGGGGCAGCTTCCGCCGCCCGGGAGAAGACCGTGTCCAAGGGGGCCGGGACGCTTGGTGCGCTGCGCACCATGGACCGGGAGGGATCCCAGGGTGTCCGTGGCGGCGACGTGGTAGGGAAGGAGCGCGGCGGTCGGGACACCTGGAGCCTTGGCAAGATCGGCAGCGGCGGTGGCAGCGGCGGCCTCGGTGGGCGCGGCTTCGGCGCGGGCAAGGACCGTGGCAACGCCCCGGCGGTCTTGATGAGCCGGGCGTCGGTGTCCGGCGGGCTGGACGCGTCCACCATACGGAGGGTCATCCGGCGCCACCTCAGCGAGGTCAAGTACTGCTACCTGTCGGTCGGGTTGCCCACCAACCCAAAGCTCGAGGGCATGGTCAAGGTGGCCTTTTCCATCAACAAGACGGGCAGGGTCGGCCGGGTGTCCATCGCGCAGACCACCCTCAACCACGGTCGGACCGAGCGGTGCATCAGAACGGCCGTGCGCCGCTGGCGGTTCCCCAAGCCCACGGGCGCCGTGCCCTATGTGACCTACCCCTTCCTTTTCAAGCCCGGCGCGGTGTCCAAGCCGTCGCCGCCCTACGCCAGCCGGCACCGCATCGACGTGCACATCACGATCAAGGACCGGCCCCACAAGCCCAAGCGTTGCTCGGCGGCGTCCCGGCAGCCCCTGGCCAACCGCGCTGCCCTGTGGCGGGAACGGCTCCGGCGGAAGGCGGGCATCCACGGTGCGGCCGAGGTGTGGGTGGACGCCGTGCGCCACTGCGAGGCGCGCCGCTGGCGGGCCCGACGCACCCTGCTGCGGCTGATCCTGGGCCGACTGGGCTCCGTGTCGCAGATGACGCGGTTCACGCGGCGGTACGGGAGGTACCTCGGCTGGGGCGCCCGATACTACCTGCGGCGAATGATCTACGCCCGGATTCGCACCGCCAAGGACCTGCGCATCGCCAACAACGCGTTCTACCCGGGGCGCGACCTGACGCGGGCCCAGATCGCCCGGCTCCTGGCCCGTCAGCGAACAGACGACGCACGGATCAAGCAGCTGCACACCCTGGCGGCCCAGTACCCGCGCAACGTGGAGGTGAAGCTGCAGCTGCTGGACCTGCTCGAGCTCGCCAAGCGCTACCCGTCGGCCGAGCGCATCTGCCGCTCCGTGCTGGGCAACCCCTATGCCAGCGCTCGGTTGCGCACGGCCGCCGGGGAGTACTGGGCGCGCCGTGGCCACCAGACCCTGGCCAAGCGGGTCTTCTCGGAGATCGTGGAGTTTCGCCCCACCGATCCCCTCGCTCGGCGACGGCTGGGCGATCTCTACCGGGCCTTCGGCTGGTTCCAGGAGGCCTATCGGCAGTACCAGACCCTGGCGGTCCTGGCTCCACATGACGTGTCCGTCCACCTGCTCATGGCCCTGGCCGCGGCCGGTACGGGCCGCATCAACGAGGCCCTGCGACTCGAGCAGAGGGTGGCCGCCAGCGCTACGGGCAGTCGGGGCGCGGCGCGTTGGGCGCTCTTGTGGGCCTCGCTGCAGCTCGCCCGTCAGCGGGACGAGGCGCGCAAAAAGGGCGACCGCAAGGTTCTGGCCAGCCTGGCGGCCCTCACCCGACGGACCGGCGTCCTGCGCTACGCGCGCAAGGTTCGGGTGGTGCTCACCTGGCACCACCCAGACGCGGCCGTCGAGCTGTGGGGCGCCCACCCGGGGGGCCGGCTCCATCGGGCCGACACCCTGGGCCCGCAGTTCGGCATCGAGTCCTTCGGCGTCCGGCGCCCATCCACGACCGGCGTGTACCGGCTGGAGGTGCGCCGCATCCCGCGCATGCGGAACCGGCGCCTCGGGGCGGAGGTGACCGTGCTGTGGGACGAAGGCGGCCCGGGCGAGAAGATCCAATCCTTCCCGCTGCGCCTGTCCCCGGGCGTCAAGGTGGTCCGCCTCACGGTGAAGGGCCGCACAGCCAGCGTCCGAGCCAGATAGCCAGGCAGGACTAGTGGGGTGCAACAGAAATGCTCACGCAAATTCGGTTGCTATTTCGGCCTCTGGCTGCGTTGCTTGTCGGTTGAACACTCCCGGTATTCGCCCTCCTCGCGCCTTGCCAGAAGCCGAAACCGCGAACCGACTTCACGCACGCATTTCTGCTACACCCCACTGGCGAAGTCTTCGACCTCAAACCGACGAGTCCCTGGGGGCTCTGCCCCCAGACCCCTGTTAGGATAGATTCAGAAGCGTTGGTACCGGCCCCGAGAGGCTGTCTGAAGAATCCCATCTCGTCCCTCCAAATGCCGACTCGTGAAGCCAGCAAAATGGGGGACGCGGAAACCTATTTCACGCTATGATGGGGGACAATGTTAGCTGGACGCTGCACTGTTGTAGCGGCTGCGCACGTCGTCGAGCACCGTGGCCCCCGCCGCGCCGTTTCCGTAGTAGGTGACCCCGTCCAGAACGGCGAAGATCACATCTCCCAGGCCGTAGGGGTCCGCCACTGCAAGCAGGTTGTTGGTCATGGTCTGGGCGCCCTCGGTGCCCGAGTACACGATCATCAAACGGTTGGGCACCGTCTGCGAGTAGCCATTGGGCACGATGATCAAGTAGTTCACGTTGCCCGCGCTGGCCCAGGCGCCGCCCGGCGCGGTGGAGCCCCCGGCGCCCCCCGAGGAGCCACCGATGGGGGGGATCACGCCGGTGGTCTGCGCGTCGGGTCCAGGTGCGGCGTCGATTCCGGCAGCGGCGTCGATTCCGGCAGCGGCGTCGATTCCGGCAGCGGCGTCGGGCTGGGCCGTCCCGTCGGGCCCGGGGACCACGGTCCCATCGGCAGCGGCGTCGATCTGGCCCTGGGCGTCCGCGGTGGCCCCGTCGCCGCTCCCGTGGATGGTGCCTGCACCGCACCCGGCGAGCAGCAGCACCAGCGCCGTCGCGCAGAGTGTGTGCGAGCGACGCGGCACGGCTACCTGCCCAGCCTCTTGCAGGCGTCGGAGTGCTTGGCCTTGCATGCCTCCTCCAGGTAGTACTTGCCGCGGGTCGCGTCGGCCGGGCCGCCCTTGCCGTCGAGCCACAGGACCCCCAGTTGGTAGCAGGCCCCGGCCATCCCTTCGCTGCAGGCCGCCTTGTAGTAGGTCCGCGCCTTGGCCAGATCCGGCTTCGTGGCCTTGTTGCCCAGGCGGTACATCTCCCCCAGGTTGTAGCACGCGTCGGGGATGGAGTTGCCGCACATGGCCTCGTCGGTCTTGCGCAGCTCGTCGCAGCCCGTGAGCAACCCGCCGTCACACGCGGTCTTGAAGTATCGCCGCGCCTGGACCTTTGCCTGGGGATCTTTCTTGTCCGCCGCGTACCTCTTGCCCAGCTCGTAGCACGCCCAGACCTTGCCCTCCTCGCAGGCCGTGGGGCTGGCCGCCGCGCTCCGCGGCACCTCGGTGCCTCCCCGTGGGCAACCCGCACCGGCCACCACTCCGCTCACGACGATCCCGATGGTCCCGATGGTCCCGATGGTTCCGATGATCCTGAGCCGCATGTCACGCCCTCGCATTTCTGAACGCCCTGATCTTGGCATGTCCCGCCCACATTCTCAAGGCACTCTCGGCGCCGGGGCAGGGCGATCGAAAAATCGGACAAGAGATGTCATCCCGACCGAGCGGGGCGAGTGGATGGATCTCGAGCGTGCGCAAGTCGCACAGATTTCTCGACTCGCCTTCGGCTCGCTCGGAGTGACAACCAGTCCATCACCCGCCAACTCGGATCCTGACCACAACGGCGGGCGCCGTGATCAGCGCCACCAGAACCATCTGAGCGGTGAGCGCCACAGCCGGGGCATTGGAGCCCGTCGATGCCGAGGCTTCCTTTCTGACCGTGGTTGGCAACTTTCGGGCTCGCTCCCTCTGCGGTGACTGGTCCTTCAATGCGTCCAGTCTCTGCGTCCAGCGGAGCCGACGAGCACCAGGAGCAGGAGCAATAGCGCACCGCTCCCCCCGGCACCGGAAGAGCCACAGCCGCAGCCTCCCGTAACCGATTCGTGAGCTTCTCCCGCGTCGACAGCTCCGTCAACCAACGTCGCGGCATCGGAGCCGGCGGCGTCCGTCGCTCCCGCGTCCAACGGTCCAGAGTCCGGCGCTCCTGCGTCCGGCTCGTCGGGTTGCACGCATTGGCCGTCCTCGCAGACGCCATCTTCGCCACAGGCCGTACCGTCAGGCAACGGATCCGCGGTACACACCCCATTGTCACAGTAGTGCGTGAACAGCGCGGTTCCATACTGGCCCTGGGTGCAGGGATTGCCGTCGTCGCAGGGGTCGATGCAGGTGGCCGGTGTGCCCACGAAGCTGACCCCCGCGTACACCGAGTCGGGCACGCTATCGATAACAGCGCTGAGGTTTGTCCGTATGTTCCAGGGAAGGTACAGGTACCGAAACACCGTCGTTCCGGGCGCACAGGCGGCATAGCTGAGCGTGGCTGTCCACGTGTTCGGCGTCCCCTCCTCTTCGATCACGATCGTCGCTTCGTCGTTCCCGAAGGTGATCTCGACCTTCACCCAACCGCCAAGCCAGGTACCCGGAATGACCTCGTGCTGCCACTGCGCTGCGTCATTGCAGGGATTGACCATAGCCTCACCCCAGGTGCCCTCATTGAACCTGAGCTCACCCCACTGGTCGGGTACCAGGGTGGGGCTGTTGCCCCAGGTCCGCATCTGTATCACATAGCTTGCCCCCCCGTTGTGCCCACCATCATCCCACAGCTCCATCAGGTGTCGATGGACCGCTGTGGCGGTGCCGGGCTGCCCCAGGCTCGCCCCGGAGACACCTCGAACATAGAAGCGGAGCGTGCCGGATATCATCGGGGCGCCCAGATCGAACAGCAAGCGATCGTCGAACGCATCGATCCGCCAACCATCGGCCAGGAAGGTGCCCCCGGTCACGACCGTGGACGCGCTGGCAAAGCTCTCTAACGGATCGCACAGATAGGTCGTGCCGGGGCCACCCGGCGGCTGGCACTCGGGCAGCGCCTCGGCCGGCGCCTCCGGAAAGACCCACGAGCCAAGAAGAACAAAAAGCAGCAGAGATGGCGTCTTCTTCATTTCAATTTCTCCTCGCGTTGTGGTCGTTGCTTTGAAG
>Ga0272441_10004153_pt1 | contig 26647 bp, 19 predicted proteins | sample SSMProp6N_FD_193582 | JGI IMG/M metagenome (GOLD analysis project Ga0272441, IMG submission 193582) | Marine sediment archaeal communities from Little Sippewissett salt marsh, Falmouth, MA, United States - SSM-Prop-6N | ecosystem: Environmental > Aquatic > Marine > Wetlands > Sediment ... | reverse complement strand
CTCTTGGTGGCCCTGTGCGACCCGGCCGCCGAGGTCCGCTGGGGCGACCTGCCCACGGTGATCCTCATCGCGGACGCCTCGCCCAGCATGCGGCACGGCCAGCCGTGGCCCGAGGCGGCACGCTGGCTCCGCCGCGAGTTGCCGCCGGCCGTACGGATGGGCATCGTCAGCTTCTCCGGCACGTCGCAGGTGGCCGTGGCGCCCGGCGGGCGGCTCCCCACGGCGCTGGAGCTGGGCCGCGACGCGACGAGCGGTCCGGCGACGGACATCGAGCAGGCGATTCGCTCGGCGACGGCCCTGGCCGAAGGCAGCCCGGATCGGACGGCGCTGCTCCTGTACAGCGACGGTTACGAGACCGAGGGCCGCGCCGCGGAGGCAGCGGCCGAGGCCCGCGAGCGGGGGTTCCGCCTCTTCTGCCTGCCGCCCGCGAAGCCCCCCGCGCCGCCCAACGCCGCCCTGGTCGATCTGCGCCATCCCGAGCAACTCCGGCCCGGGCAGGAGGCAACAGTCCGCGCGGCGGTCCGCGCGAACCGCGACGGCCCGGCGGACATCATGCTGTTCCTCCGCCCCGACGAGGCCCTGTCTCCGCCCGACGTGAAGAAGGCGCAACTCCGCGCCGGCGTGACGCACTGGGTGGAGTTCCCCGTCCGGTTCGACGCGCCCGGCTACCGGCCGCTGAAGGTGGCCCTGCGGGGCGTGCCCGACGACGCGGTGCCCGAGGACGACGATTGGGCGTTCGGCGTCCAGGTGGGCGACCGCAAGCCCGTGCTCGTCGTCACCTACCAGCCGGAGGGGCCCGACACGGTCAACCTGCCCCTGGCGATGCCGGCCGATCAACCGGCGGAGACGGTGGATGCGGCACAGGTCCCGGTCGACGCGTCGGTCCTGGGGGACTACTCCGCGGTCATCCTGGTCGACGTCCCGGCCTACGCCCTGTCGGCGCGGGCGATGGACGCGATGGTGACCACCGTTCGCGACATGGGCGGCGGGCTGGTCGCCCTGGGCGGCAACCATTCGTTCGGCCTGGGCGGGTACGCACGGAGCGTCCTGGACGACATGCTGCCGGTGAAGAGCGACCCCGAGGACCGCCCGCCCGTCGAGGTCGTCGTGGTGCTCGACCGCTCGGCGAGCATGGGCCGGGCGGTGGGGGCGGGCGGCGGCCGCGAGAAACTCGCCCTGGCCAAGGAGGCGGTCCTGCGGATCTCCGCCCTGCTGGGCGACACCGACCGCGTCGGCCTCGTGGTGTTCAACCATGCCACCGCGATCGCGGCCGAGCAGGTGGACACCGGCCACTGGGAAGACCTGCGCCTCGCGCTGCGGGACCTCCGGGCGACGGGCGGCACGCAGATCGGTCCCGCGCTCGATGCGGCGCTCGCGATGCTGGAGAAGACGCCCGAGAAGACGCCCGACGGCAAGGCGGTGCGCCGCCACGTGATCGCCGTCAGCGACGGCATCGTCGTCGGCGAGGACCGAAGGCCCCCGTTCGACGCGGCGGCCGTGGCCCTGAAGGCCCGCACGATGAAGACGACCGTCTCGCTGGTCCTCACCGGGCAGACCGACGCCTGGCCCGGCCTCAGGGACCTGGCCGAACTGACCGGTGGACGGTTCTACGACATCTCCTCAGGGCTCGTCACGCCGACCGGCCGAAACCGCCTGAGCCGCATCCTGCTGGAGGACCTCGAGCTGCCGCTGCTGGAGACGACGCCGGCCCGCGTCGCCATGGGGGGCCGCCGGCCGCTCTGGCCGCGCGAGACGCCCGACCGCGCGTTCCCGGACGTTCCGCGCTACGTGGTGACCGAGGCGAAGAAGCGTGCGGCAGTGCATCTGGCCGCGGGCGACAAGGCCCGGCCGCTCCTGGCCACGTGGCCCTACGGCCTCGGCCGCGCCGTCGCATGGCCTGTCCCGCGGCAGAGGGAAACGCTGCCGTGGCTCAGCCGCCGCGAGGTCGCCGAGGCGCTAACGAGCAGCCTGACGTGGGCGGCGCGCGGACCCGTGGCCGAGGCCGAGTACGACGTGGCCCTGTCGGCCGCGGGTGGGCAACTGGTCGCGAACGTCGAGCAGCGCCGGCTGCCGGATCAGCCGGCCCCGGCGCCGCGGATGACGCTCTCACTCAGCGGCCGCCATGCCGACCAGCCGCCGGCGTTCGACCTGGACCTCGCCGGCCCGGGCGTCTGGACGCTGGAACGGTCCATCCCGGCGGGGGCGTACGCCTACCTGCTGACGGCCGGCTCGGGCGACGAGCGGCTGCCGGTTCGACGCGGGACGTTGAGCACGGGCCCGTCGCTCGAGTACCGCAGGCTCGGCAACGACGATCGGTTCCTGGCGCACCTGGCGGAGGTCGGGGGCGGTGGCGTGCTCGATTCGCCGTCGGACGTCGCGGGGATGGTCGTGCCGGCCACCAGGCGGACGGCGCTGTGGCCCTACCTTGTGGCCCTGGCCGGCCTGGTCCTTGTGTACGAATCGCTGCACGAGCTGCTGTCGCGGCGCCGGTGAGCCGGGTACGCGTTTATTGATCCCGATAAGAAGAAGGTTCAAGGCGCAGACATCGAGATGATCGTCACCCAGTGGCTGTGCCGGGAGGCGTTCGCGGGGTGGTGCCTGAGTCCCGAAGGGACGCCGGAGTTTAGCCGGGGGCGCTGGACCGGCGGCTGTTTGCCGGGCCGAGCCCCCGGTAGACTGCGCCCTTCACGACAGAGCCCCGAAGGGGCGACAGAGCCGTTCGTTCGAGCGTTTCTGCCGCCCCTTCGGGGCTCTGACTGTATGTGGACCCTAATCCGGGGGCTTCGCCCCCGGCTAAACTCTTTCCGCCCTTTCAGGGCGTACGTGCTCAGCGCGAGTGCCATGCTCACGCTTGACGCAGTTCCCGAGCCCCGTCGAGGGGCGTGAGCATGCAGGCCGCTGGCAGAAAGCATGGCCACGCAAGCGTGGCCGTGGCACCCCCGCGCGGGCGGTGAAGACAGACGGCGGCACACGGGGCGGGAAGGGATCGGGTCGGCAGCGGCGCCGGCCAGGCTCACACGTCCACGAGCTTCGTGAACTCCAGGGCCAGTGCGGTCCACTCGCCCATGACGTCGACGCGACGGATGGTGGCAGAGCGCTGCACCTTGCGGAGCTTGGTGGCATCGGGCAGCAGGAGCTCGACCTCCACCTCGACCTCGGTCCCGGGCTTGGGCTCCTGTTTCATGGGGCCCATGATGCGGACGCCGCCCGCGGCCACGTCGACGGTCTTGCCCTTGACGATGAGCCTCTGGTGCGTGTCGAACACCTTGGCGGGACAGGCCACGACCACACGGGGATGTCGTCTTCGTTCGTGCTGCACGGTGCCCTCCCTTCGATGCCGTCGTAGAGGGATTATCGCCCTGCGGACGTGCGGCGCTTGAGCATTTCCGCCGACGCCGTGCCGGCGCCGCGTCACTTTGCCAAGCCGGCAGCGCCGCGAGCACCACGGAGCTTCCGGACGGCCAGGATGATCACCTCGACGACCATCGACAGCGCCAGCAGGAGCATCACGGCGTTCATGATGACCAGGATCATAGCGTCCTGCTTGTCGTCGATGACCTTCGCCACGTAGTTGATTTCGTTGGCGACCATGGCCCAGATCGTGATGACCAGCATGAACAGACACGGCAACAGCGTGACCAGGAACTTCAGACCGCCCTGCCTGGCCAGGTACACCGTCACGAGCAGCAGGGCCAGCGCGGCCAGGGCCTGGTTCAGCGCGCCGAACATGGGCCAGAGCTTCATGGCTCCCGTGCCGCTGATCCCGGTGGAGAAGGCCAGGGCGAACGCGGTGACAACAGCAATGGCCGTGGCGATCCAGCGATTGGCCAGCAGGGGCATGCGTGCCCGCGCGGCCAGCTCGCCGACGACGTACCGCTGGAGCCTGGTGGCCGTGTCGAGCGTCGTTCCGGCGAAGCTGGCCAGGAAGACGCCCATGACAATCAGGGCGATGTGCCGCGGGATACCCAGCGTGCCGACCAGGTTGGCGCTGCCATCGACAAAAGCCCGAATCTTGTCGTTGATGGGTTGCTCGGCGGTCCACGCGGGGTACAACCGCTGCCATGCGGCCCGGCCCTTGAGGACCTCTGTTTCCCTGACTTGCGTGCCGTCCTCGAGCGTCCGCATGATGACCGTCTCTGTGCCGTCGGGTCCGATCTGCAGCTTGTCGGTCTTGTAGTACATGCCGACCCCGGCAGCGACGGCGATAACAACCAGCAGCGCCAGGGCCCCCTCCAAGAGCATCGAGCCGTAGCCCACCGACAGGCTGTGTCGCTCGTCGGACAGCTGTTTGCTCGTGGTGCCGCCGGCCACGAGGCTGTGAAATCCCGAGATGGCCCCGCAGGCGATGGTGACAAACAGGAACGGCCACAGCGGCGGCGCGCCCGCCGGATGAGCCTGGTACGGCGGGGCGACAATCTCGAGCCCGCCCACCGTCCCGGCCACCAGAACGCCGGCGACCAGGAGGGCCATGGCGACGAAGAGCTGCCAGGCGTTGATGTAATCGCGGGGCTGGAGCAGCGTCGTCACCGGCAGCGTCGAGGCGACGAACGCGTAGACGAGCAGGATGATGACCCACACCCCCATGGCGGGGATGCCCCAGACATGGTCCGGCATGGGCAGCGGCAGCCGGTGACCGGCGACGACCGTCGCGTACATCGCCGTGACGGCCACCAGGGTCATCAACGCGACGTTCCAGGAGCGCTTGTAGACGGCCCAGCCCAGAAGAAGCGCGATGGGAATCTCGCACCAGACGGGAAACACCGCCTGCGGATACTCCTTGAACAGGGCGGCGATGACCACGCCGAAGATGGCGATGACAATGAGCAGCTCCAGGAAGATGACGCCGAACAGGATGAGCTGCACGCGCGGGTTGATGTAGCGGGCCGCGATGTCGGAGATGCTCTTGCCCTGATTTCTCAGCGAAATGACCAGCGTGCCGAGATCGTGAACGGCGCCCATGAAGATGCAGCCGACGAAAACCCAGATGACCGCGGGAACCCATCCCCAGATGATGGCGATGGCCGGTCCGACGATGGGCCCGGTGCCTGCGATGGACGTGAAGTGGTGGCCGAAGATGACGCCGCGCCGCGTCGGCACGTAGTCGGTACCGTCCTCGAGCGCCCGCGACGGCACGACGGCGGCGCCGCTCAGCTTGAAGATGCGCCGGGCGAGGAACTTGCCATAGGTGTGATAGGCCACCAGGTAGCCCGCGAACACCAGTACCATCAGCAGGATGGCGCCCATCGCATCGCTCCTCCCACAGCACAGGTACGGCTCAGGCCCACCACATGGCGCCCGGCTTCTCGGTGGTCATGACCTCCCTGAGAAGTTCGACGGCCTTGGTGAAGCCCTCGGAGACGCTCATCAGGCTGTCCTCGTGCTCGATGGAGATGACGCCGTCGTAGCCGACCATGCGAAGGGCCGTGATGAACTCGCGCCACCAGTCGGCCCCGTGGCCGTAGCCCACCGTGCGGAACACCCACGAGCGGTCGAGCACGTCGGCGTAGGACTTCGTGTCGAGCGTGCCGTTGACGGCGGCGTTCTGTGGGTCGATCCGCGTGTCCTTGGCGTGGACGTGGTAAATCCTGCTCTTGCCGAGTCGCCGGATGCAGGCCAGCGGGTCCATGCCCTGCCAGAACAGGTGGCTCGGGTCGAAGTTGGCCCCGAGATTGTTGCCGCACTCCTTGCGAAGGCGAAGCAGCGTGTCGGTGTTGTAGACGCTCATGCCCTGGTGCATCTCGAAGGCGACCTTGACGCCGTGGTCGGCGGCGTACCTGGCCTCGCGCTTCCAGTAGGGAATGATTTTCTTCGACCACTGCCAGTCGAGGACCTCCTGGAAGTCGGTCGGCCAGGAGCAGACGACCCAGTTGGGATACTTGTCGCGGTCGCTGCCGCCCGGGCACCCGCTGAAGCACGTGATGGTGTCCAGGCCGATCATCGAGGCGAGCTTGACCGCGTCGCGCCAGACCTCGTGGTGCTTGCGGGCAATGGCCTTGTTCGGGTGCAGGGGATTGCCGTGACAGGCCAGGGCGCTGATCTCGAGGCCGCGATCGGTCACCTTCTTCGCCCACTGGCGCGCCTTGGCCTTGCTGGCCACCAGGGCCTTCAGGGGACAGTGGCTCCCGCCGGGGTAGTTGCCCGCACTGATCTCGACAGTGTCGAGCTTCATCTGCGCGGCCCGGTCGAGCGCCTTGTCGAGACTGATTCCGCCGAACAGCGCCATCATGATTCCGAGCTTCATCTCGTCTGCTCCTTTCGCTTTCGTGTGAACGACGTCCGGTCACTTGATTTCGCTGATCCTGACCCAGCGGCGCTTCTTCGCGCTGGCCAGGACCGCGTCGAGCACTTCCTGGGTCCTGAGCGCGTCCTCGAAGTCGGGATGGAACTCCGCGGCCTTGCCCCGGGCGCCGAGCGACCGCATGATGTCGGCCACGGTGTTGATGATCCCGTGCTCGTAGCCGACGCCGTGCCCGCCGGGCCACCAGGCGTCCATGTAGGGATGCGGCGGGTCGGTCGCCAGAATGCGGCGGTAGCCCTGGAGGTGGGCCGGGTCGCCGGCGTCGTAGAACTCCAGCTCGTTCATCCGCTCGAAGTTGAACGCCAGCGCCCCCTTGGAGCCGTAGATCTCGATGCCGTTGGCGTTGCGTCGCCCGGCCGCGAAGCGCGTCGCGGTGAAGGTGGCCAGGGCGCCGCCGGTCATGCGTGCCATGAAGATGGCCGCGTCGTCCACCGTGACCGCGCCCATCTGCTTGCTCTTCCTGGCACGGAGCCCCTGCCCCGCCATTTCGCCCAGGGGGCGCTTCTTGATGAACGTCTCGGTCATGCCGCAGACCTCGCGGAACTCCTCGCCGGTGATGTAGCGGGCCATGTCGATCGAGTGGGCGTTGATGTCGCCGTGGGCCCCGCTGCCGGTGATCTCCTTCTTGAGCCGCCACACGAGCGGGAACGCCGGGTCCATGATCCAGTCCTGGAGGTAGCAGGCCCGGACGTGGTAGAGGCGTCCGATGCGGCCTTCCTCGACGATCTGCCGCGCCAGCGCGACCGCAGGACAGCGGCGATAGTTGAAGGCCGCGAAGTGCCGCACGCGGGCCTTGCGGACCGCGGCAAGCATCTGGCGGACCTGGGCGACGTTCAGGGCCAGCGGCTTCTCGCAGAAGACCATCTTGCCGGCCCGGGCGGCGGCCACGGCCATGTCGCGGTGAAGGTTGTTCGGCGTGCAGATGTCCACGAGGTCGACGTCGTCGCGGGCCAGGACCTTCCGCCAATCGCCCTCGGCGGCCCGCCAGCCCCAGCGGTCGGCCATCTCGCGCAGGTTGACCTTGTCGCAGAAGCAGGCCATCACCGGCTCGACCGGCAACTGGAAGAACTTGGCCACCTTCAGGTAGGCGTTCGAGTGGGCCTTCCCCATGAACCCGCCGCCGATGAGGGCGACGCCGACTGTCTTGCGCTTGCTGGCCATGATTGATCTCCAGAGAGTCAGAGAAAAGGAACCGAAATGCAGGCTCGAACCGAGCCGCAGAGAACGCGATGATAGGCGTGGCGAATGGGCGTTGCAAGAAAAAATGAGGGGCGCCGAGGACCGGCGCGGGGCGGTCACTCCGCGGCCCGGGCGGCCTCCCCATGGAAGGTCGGATCGCGCCGCTCGGCGCGGTCCTGAAGATAGAACATGACCGTGGCAGCGACCATCAGCGCGCCGCCGAGGACGAACACCCATTTGCCGACCCAGAGGTAGAACACTCCGCCGACGCCGACGGCCACGAGACCCCGCAGACCGGTCAGAAAGTTGTGCACCGCCAGGTAGTGGGTCGGCTCGTCCTTGTCGGCGTAGTGCAGCGGCCCGAGCGCCCACAGCAGCTCGGAGCCGCCCTGCGCGATCCCGCGCGACATGAACGCCAGGTAGGCCAGCACCAGGCCCCCGGGCACCAGCGCCGACAGCGGGAACAGCAGCATGCCCAGCACCCAGAACGGCCCGGTGAACACGCGGGCGCGCGCCGGCGACATCCGGTCGATCACCGGCGCCCACAACGTCGTGCTCAGCAGCGCCATCAGCGGCGCCACCACCAACGTGATCGGAACGATGTGGCGATAGGGCAGGCCCAGCTCGTCCGTGAGGACCAGCAGGAAGGCCGACTGGCAGACGAGGTTGCCGCAGCCGTGAAGCGACTGGCAGACCTGGAATCTCAGGAAATGCGGGCTCTGCCTCATCAGGCGGATGATGCCCTGGGGCACGATGCGCCGGCGAAGCTCGGGCCAGTTGACGCTCGACGGCAGGGCGTCCTGTCCGGCCACGCGCATGCGGCGGTAGACGAGCCCGCCGGCGACGAAACTCGCGCCGCCCAAGAGCATCAGCGGCGAGTAGGCCCCCGGCCAGTGGTCCATCAGGTACGCCGCACCGAGGCCCGCCATCAGCATGATGCCGATGCGGAAGATGTTGATCCGCGAGACAATCCTGGCCCGGCACTGGACGGGATAGTTCTCGCGGTAGACGGCCACCTGGAGGGCGTTGAAACCGCTCGTGGCGACAAACACGAGGACCGCGAGCACGAAGAACACCAGGACGTCGGCCGAAGCCCCCAACAGCCGGACGCCCTGCCACTCGGCCGGCAGCCGGTGCCGTAGGGTCGGCGCCGAGACCGCCGTCATCGCCAGCAGCACGCCCGCCGCGACGGCGCCGAACGACACCAGGGGCACCTTGCGCCGCAGGTGGCTCGCCCCCGCCCAGGCAGGCGACAGCGTCATCGACCCCATGCGAAGCGACAGCAACGCCACGACCAGCCAGGCCGGAGCCTCCAGCGTCTTGCGAAGCACCGGTTCGCTGAGAAACAGAAAGGCCAGTCCGAGAGAGATGAGGCTCCCCGCCAGGACGTCGATGCGGAACGCGCGGCGGCAGGATGTCGGGATGCGGAAAGCCATCAGCGGCGGCCAGACCTTAGAGCCTATCCGGGTTGCCCCGTGAGCCACGGGCAGCGACGCAGGCCCCGCGACGGCGAAAAAAGGCAATCCTCTCGCCGGCGGCGAGAGGATTGCGTCAAACCGATCCAGAACAGCCCCGAACGCGCAGCGACCGCCCGGGAGGCAGACCCGGGGCGTCACTCCTGAATGAAGAAGCTCAGGTGGCTCGGACGATTGTCCAGCAGGACCATCTGAAGGTCCTCGACGAGCGACCGGCTGTCGGCCTGGTACGCCAGACGCGCGTTGCGCTCCATGTAAAGCTGATGGGCATCCTTGGGAGCGCACCCCGCCACGGCCAGCCCAATGGCAACGAGAACAAGCAGCACAGTTACCTTACGCATCGAAAACGCTCCTTCAGCAGTGATCGCTACCCGTGATATCCCGGCACACGCCCTGCGAACACTAGGATAAGGACGCCCCCTATGGTAGGGACCGACCGCCGCCGTGTCAAGACGCAAAACGCGAGCCTCCTGCCGCCCTTGCCGGCCGCCTGAGGGCACCGCAGGAGGCAGGCCGACCGGCTAGTGGCCGGCCCGGCCGTGCTCTCCGGGCCGGTCGTCGCGCCGCTCGGGCGGGGTGTCGACCCCCTCCGGCGGGGTCGCCAGGTGGTCCTCCAGTCGGCGCTTCAGCTCCTCCAGGGGCAGCGAGCCCACCCGGCTCATCATCTCCTTGCCGGGCTTGAACACCACCGCGGCACGCTGCGGAACCCTCAGCCACGCGTTCGTCCGGGGATTCCGCGCCTTGCGCGGCGCACGCACCCGCACCTCGAACACGCCGAAGTTGCGCAGCTCCATCCGCTGGTCCTTCACGAGCGCCTCGATAATCTCATCGAATGCCTGCTGCACCACCTCGTGAACCACGCCGTGACTCAACCCCATGCGAGCCGCGATCTTCTTGACGATTTCCTTCTTGGTCATCCAACACCCCCCGCACGAAAGACCAGACCCCAACAAGGAACATATCATCAGAAGAAAGGCAGGGACCCCCCTAATATAGCCCGCCCCGTCCGGGCAAGTCAAGCCATTTGAGCTTTCTTCCCGAAATTCACGACCCGTGGGTCAACAGCGGGAGGTTTCTGCCCAGATAGACCAGCGCGGGACCGTACCACCACCGGACCGCGGCTCGGCGGGAAGCCTCGGCCAGCCGCCGGCGGGAGGATTCGGCAAGCCAGACCGTCTCGCGAGCCCACCGGTCGCCGCAGAAGTACAATCGGCAGCCCAGAGGCCGAACGGGACGGATCGAGCAGAGCCCCTCGCGCTGGAACGGACAAAGGCCCGCATCCAGACGCGAGCGGACCGTCCGCGCGTCGGCTGCCGCGCGCCCGGCCGCCCACGCCAGGCAGACGTCAAGTTCGATCTTAGCGGCGAAGAGCACATGGTCCTGGTGACGGAAGTCACAGCATTGCCCGCAGGCGCGGCACGACGCGCCCCTGTCGGCCGCCGCCTCGTCGATCTCGCGCCAGAGACCCTGGAGCGCGCCGGCCGCGCCCGGAGGCGGCTCGGAGAACTCCGGCGCGGGGCCCCACAGGGTGCCGCCGGCATCCGGGGCTGGGTCCACGTCGGGCCACGACCTCAAGGCTAGACCTCCACCCGGTCGCGCTGGCGGGCAATCTCGCCCAGCGTCCACGTCCGTCCGCGGCCGATGCCGGGGCACCGCCGCGACGCCTCGCGCCAGGCCGACCGCGACCGCAGATTGCTCGGCCACCAGGGCCACGTGCGGCACTGGAGCGGCCTGGCGGGATAGATCGCGCACCGGCCGCCGCGGAGCATGCAGCAGTCGCCGCCGTCGGCTTCGCGCAGGCTGAAGCCGCGGTCGTATTCGGCCAGGTACATCGAGCAGAAGTCCAGGACGTCCATGCCCAGGTGTCCCGCTGCGGCGCGGACCTCCTCGGGCGCCATCCAGATGTAGCCCGGCTCGCCGCCGCAGCACCGGCCGCACGCCAGGCACTCGAATCGGAGCCCCTCGGCGTACCACGGGCCGGGGAGCTTCTGCCGCGCGTATCGTTTCTTCGTCGTCCTCTTCGCCACCGCCGGGCCTCCCGGGCGCCGCTCGCCTCGCGGCACTTCATCATACCAGACCGGTCAAGGGTCCGCAGCCCGCAGCAGCGGCCCGCGGGCCGGGCGGTCGCCGCGCGGCGGCGCAACGTGTCGGGGCGCGGCCACTTGCGGAGGATCGGCACCCGAGGTCAGAACCGCTCGCGGAGGGCCACCTGCACGCCGACGCCCGCCAGCACCAGGACGCCCGTCAGGACAAACGGCAGGGCAAGCTGCCAGTGAGGCGACAGCGCCTGCCAGTCGACGATGAGCCCCGCGACCAGGGAGCCGACCAGGATGCCCAGCGTCTGCACCAGGCTCACGAGGCCCAGCGGCCCGCCGACCCGCCTTCGGGGGAACATCGCGGCAATGATCTGGAACCCCGCCACGATCATGAACGCGTCGGCGATGACGTGCCCGTAGCGCAAAGCGAAGAACTGCCAGGGCTCGGTGACGAGGGCCACGCTGATGTTAAACAGCGCGCTGAAGGTCAGCCCCCAGATCCACATGCGATGCCGGTTCGTCGCGTGCTCGCGCAGCCAGGCCGCGCCCATCGCCGTCAGCGCCAGGACCAGAGCGATCGACCCGAAGTAGCACCCGACGCCCCAGTCGTCGAGGCCGAGCCCCGCCTTCACGAACGGCGCCACGCACACCGCCTCGATGCCGAAGTGCAGCGCGTTCAGAAAGACCATCGCCAGGTAAATGAGCACCGGCCGGCGAAGGATGCTCCGCCGATAGGCGGCCAGGCTGAACGGTGTCGGGGAGGCGTCCTTCATCGCCACCGCCGCCGCCAGGCCCAGCAGCCCGAACGGCAGCGCCAGCCGAAACTGAACGTGGATCGGCCAGTCGAGGTACCGGAAGGCCAACCCCGACAGGAACGGCCCCAGGCCGAAGCCGATCATCACCGTCGCCTGGAACAGCGCGAGCTTGACGCCCTGTCCCGTGTGGCCGATGCACTTCAGGTAGAGCGGCCGGAGCGAGTTGTTCACCACCACCATCGACGCGCCCACGAGGAAGTAGGCGGCGAACATGGCGGCCACGGGCGGGGGGCCGTCGCCCACCAGGTACACCAGCGCCGCAAAGAGGCAGAACAGGGCCAGTCCGACGATGCCCAATTTGCGCGGGCTGAAGCGGTCGCTCAGCAGCCCCATCGGGACCGCCAGCAGCAGCGCCGTGGCCGGCAGCAGGCCCTGCATGGGACCCGCCAGGTGCCCCAATCCCATGTCACGCAAGTAGTTGGGGAGCAGGTTGCGGACCAGGAAGAACCCCGAGTTGAACAGCAGCAGCGCCCCGGGAATCCCCACGTAGACGCGCAGTCGGTCCAGGCGCGCGGCCGCCCGTGGGTCGAGACTCTCCTGGGGTGTCACCCGCATTCCGTCGGCCCGCCGCCTTCACAAGTCAAGCGCGATCGCATCATGGGGAAAAGGCCCCTTTTACCCGCAGCCGGGGAAAAGGCAACCCCCAAGGAAATGAGAAGTTGGAAGGGAGAAGGGAGAAACAAAAGGCGGCAGGCGCGAGGCGTGAGAACAGCGGCGGCGGCATGGCGACATCGCTATGCGCCGATGCCTATGTCGCCCGGACCGTTCGCCGGCCGGGGCGGCGCGATACATGCCTATGCGGCGATGCCTTCGCGGCCCTCTGCGGCGGGGAGGCGGCGCCGGCGGCCTGCGGCGCACCGGCCGGAAGCAGGCAGCACACCCGAGGGCGATGAGGCTTTCGAGGGTCGCCGGCGCGCCACGCGCGGACATATTGGCCCGTTTTCCGGGGTCCGAAAGACGCCCCCGCGGCGTTTTTGGGCGGCCAGGTTGTCGCGTTCCGGCCTCCAGGCGGCTTTGTGCGGCCCGCGCGGACGCCGGACGGCCCAAACCCCGGCCGAAAACGGCCCGTCTCAGCAGTGACACTCGCGCGTCGAAATCGGCGCGCGGATTCGGGCCGTCGGGCTGTCAAATCGGCCCTCGTTCCCGCTTGACGTGCCACACGTCTGTCGCACGTGTGTGCCACGGCTTGCACGGAGAAGCGGGCAAGCGTGGCGAAGGATCATGGCCACCCCTTCGGTGTGGCCATGCCACCCCCTGGCTCACGTGTGTGCCACGGCTTGTACGGAGAAGCGGGCAAGCGTGGCGAAGGATCATGGTCACCCCTTCGGTGTGGCCATGCCACCCCCCTGGCTCACAGAAGCATGCCCACGCCCATACGGGTTTCGGCTGCGCCTCAACAAGCGTGGGCATGGCACCCAACCACACAGGACTTATCTCGGGCCGGCTAGTCGACGTCGGGCTCCGGCTGGAAGCGGCGGGCGCGGTCCACCGTCGGGTCGGGCTCCAGGTCGAAGTGGCGCAGCATGTGCCAGGCCTCGCGCAGCGTCGTCAGGATGTGCGACAGGCGCACGGTCGTCCGGCCGCCGGAGCGCGGCAGATGGGTGACGGCCGCCTCGCCGATGCGGTAGCCCAACACGTTGGCCTTGGCCAGGATTTCGGCGTCGATGAAGAACATGCGGCTGTGCATGGTGACGTGCTTGAACACCTTCCGGCGATAGAGCTTGAACGCGCAGTCGCAGTCGCGGACGTGGACGCCGAAGGTCACCCCGATGAGCTTCTTGAAGCCCCAGGAGAACACCTTGCGCATCCAGGGGTCCTGCCGGTCGGCGCGGTAGCCCGTGACGATGTCGTGCTTGTCCACGAGCTCCAGCAGCCTGGGGATTTCGCGCATGATGAACTGGTTGTCGGCGTCGGTGTAGAACACCAGGGGCAGCCGGGCCGCCAGGAACCCGTCCTTCAGGCTCGCCCCGTAGCCGGCGTTCGGCTTGTGGTGAATGGCCCGCACCTCCGGGTGCGCCGCCGCCAGGCGGTCGGCGATCTCGGGCGTCCGGTCGGTGCTGCCGTCGTCCACGAGGATAATCTCGAACTCCTCGGTGCACTCGGCCAGGGCCGCGCGGAGATTCTCCGTGGCCTGCTCGATGCAGTCTTCCTCGTTGTAGGCCGGCATGACGGCGCTGATGGCGCGGCGAATGGGCAACGGTCCGTCCTCCTGAATCCTCTCGGGCACACCTACCTGTAACGAATGACCGGCACGCACAGGACAAGCGGCTTCCGGTGCGCCTCGGGTTCCCGGTCCACCATCCGTGCGGGCCGCGCGAGCGGACCGGCCTCGAACTCCTCACGATACATCACGAGGTATGAATGCACCGGGGTATAGACGATGGCGGTGGGCCCGCGAGGCCGCCCCGCCACCGGCCAGATGCGGCCGTCCGGGTCGCGGACGAAGCTCACACCCGCGCGGCGCATGAGATAGAAGAGCTCGTGGTCCTCCCCCATGCTCACGACCACGGTCTCGTCTCTCGGGACGCGCGCCGCCACGCGCTCGACGAACACCCGGTGGCTGCGCCATTCGTCAATCACCGGCACGCAGACCGACACGTAGGCGAGCAGCATCGCCGCCACGCCCGCACCGACCAGGGCGACCGGCAGCACCAGCCGCCCGCGCCACCATGCCAGGAGGGCCGCGGCGAAGGCGGCCAGGAGCGCCATCACCGCGGACACCGTCGCCGCCGGATGATCGACCATCAGCCCGTGCACCCGCTCGAACATGAACCGGTCGTTCTCGTTGCTCATCGCCGCCATGGCGCGGCCGTACACGCTCGGCACGAGCATCGCGAGCACGGCGCCGCCGATGGCGGCTGCGGCCAGGCAGACGCCGATGAAGCCTACCCGCAGGAGCCAGTCCCAGAACCGGCTCCGCCCGCGCGCCGCGCCGGTCTCGGCGAGGAACACCCCCACCAGCACCGCCAGCGCGGGGTACATCGGCAGCAGGTACTCGCTCTTGCGGAACGCCATCGCGCTCAAGAGCGCCGTGCCCCCGACGAGCCAGACGACCGGCAGTGCCAGCGGCGACTCGCTCTTCCGGCGGCCGGGGCCGGCGACGAGCCACACCAGCGCGCCCGGCAGGAAGACCGACCACGGGAACGTGTTGCCCCACATCCGCGCCAGGTAGTGCGTCCAGCGGGTCTTGGCCTCGAACGGCCGGTTGTCGAGCCCGCGGCCGGCGAGAATCTGCGAGACCAGGAGGCCCCGCTTGCGGCCGTCGAGATAGTCGGTCCACGAGGCGGTGGCCGGGACCGTGCCAGTGGCCGTCCCTTCCTCGGCGGCAACCGCCGGATCGGGCAGCACGATCCGCCCGGACCGGCACAGGTGATGGTAGACGAACAACTCCAGCGTGAGGTCGCCGTGCGTGCGCAGGTGCACGGCGACGAACCACGGCGCGGCAATGGCCAGGGCGAGCAGTGCCGGGGGGACGCAGCGCAACGCCGTCCGCCACGGCGGCGACGCAACCCCTCTCCCTCCGAGAGAGGGTGGACCCGGCGAAGCCGGGGCCGGGTGAGGGCCGTTGAGCACTGTGGCGGTGTCTGCTGCTGGCGACAGTTGCCCGGGTGATGAAAGGAACGGCCCCCACCGCCGCTGAAGCGGCACCTCCCCCGACGGGGGAGGGGTTGCGGCTGCCCCGCCGGAGCCGTTGCCGGGTGCCATGCTCACGCTTGACGCAGTTCCCGAGCCCCGTCGAGGGGCGTGAGCATGTGAGCCTCTCGATGGGCAGCATGGCCACGCAAGCGTGGCCATGGCACCCCCGGCGAGCCGCCGGCGAACCGCTTCCCACAAGAGGAACAGCACGACCACGGTTGCGGGCAGCACCAGCGCAATGGGCCCCTTGGTCAAGAGGCCCAGCCCCAACGGCGCGCCGCACCACAGGTAGCCGGCCCATCCCGCGCCGCGGCGGTACGCCCGGTGGAACAGGTAGAGCGCCAACGTCACCCAGAGCCCCAGCAGCGGATCGAGCACGGCCACGCGCGACACCCACATCAGCCGCGCACAGGTCACAAAGGCGATGCCGGCCAGCAGCCCCGCGCGATGTCCCTTGATGTCGCGGGCCAGCAGGTAGACGACGAGGGCGGTCAGGACGGTGGCCAGGGCCGACGGCAGGCGCGCCGCCAGGGGCGTGACCTCGCCGCCGCCCGCTCTGCTCGCCAGCACCACGAGCCAGTAAAAGAGCGGCGGTTTCTGGTACGTCGGCTCGCCGGGCGCGAGCTGCGGCACGACCCAGTCGCCGGTGTCGAGCATCGTCATGGCGACGCGGGCCGCCCGGGCCTCGTGGGACGACCACAGGCCGCGATCGCCGGTCCGCCACAGGCAGAGTGCCGCCGCGCCGACGAGCAGCAGCACCACGGAAACCCACGCAGCGCGGCCCGGGGCCTCGCGTGGACGGTCGGCGGTACGGCCGGTCGTGGTCGGCTCTTCGGGTGTGGTCATGAACGGTGACGGATCAGCACGACGGGTTACTCGGCGTCCGGCGTGAAGTACCTGCGAACCAGGTTTCGCATGTCGGCCGGAATGGGCGTTTCTTCAATGGCCTCCTCGGCGGCGCGGGCGGCCTCGGCAAAGCTGCGGCTGAAGGCGATGCGCGCCCGCTCGTCCGGGCCGGCGGTGCCGCGGAACGTCTCCTTGCCCGCGCTCTTGCCCTCGCCGATCTCACCCGGGGCGTAGATCCGGGTGCTCGTGTGCGGGGTGGACCGCTCCGCGTAAATCCGCGCGAACTCGCCCTCGGGGCTGACGGCCTCGTGCTCCGACTGGTCGCCGGGCCCGCTCGGATTGTCCATGTTGGTGCTTCCGCCGCCCGCGACGGCCGTGCCGCCCGCAGCGGCGCCCGTGCCGTTGCACGCGCCGCAGGGATTCCCCTGGGCGTCCTTGCCGGTGCCGCCGCACGAGGAACATTGGCCTCCCTGGTTGCCCTGACTGCCCTGCTGGTTTCCGGACCCGCCGCCCTGTTTGCCGGTGCCGCCGCACTGGGAACACTGATTGCCCGCGGCATCCTTGCCCGAGCCGCCGCACGCCGAGCACGATTGCTGCGACCCGGCCGACGCGGTTCGCGCCCCGCCCGACTCGCCGGAGCATTCGCGCTTGGCTCGCTCGACGGCGTCGATGGCCGCTGCGATCTGGGCCTGGCGCCCGCCGGCGGCGGCGCCCGAGCCGGCCGATTCGCTCGCGGCCTTTCCGGCGGCCCCGGCGATGCGGTTCAGGTCCTCACCCAGCGACTCGGCGTCGCCCGCGCCGGACTCGGCGGCGGCCTGGACGTTGGCCCCGGCCTCGCCCAGCCGGTCGTCGCCGCTGCGGTCGCCGGCCTTGCGGGCGTCCTGCCCGATGCCCTTGAGGGCCCGCGACTCGGCGGACGACAGCTTGCCCTCGGCCATTCGGTCCGCCAGCGACTTGCGCTCGCCGGCCCCGGCGGGCGTGTCGCTGAACGCCGCCTTGAGCGTCTCAACCTGCTTGGCCTTCTTGACGCTGTCGACCAGGTCCTTCTGGGCCTCGGTGCGGTCGAGCTCCTTCTGGAGTTCGGTCCGCAGGCGGTTGAGCGCCGCCAGGTCGCGCTCGGGGGCCGCAGCGCTGCCCCGGCGGAACTCCTCGGCCGTTTTCTCCCACTCCTTCATGAGTTCGCTCAGCCGGTCGTCGCGCTCAAGTTCCTTCTTGCGGATGGGATGCAGGAACTCCTTGAGTTCCTTGGCAGCCGCTTCGCGCCGGCCCTGCCGGCGCTCGCCGCGGATGTAGGCGTCGGTCCTCAGCGGCGGCAGCCACAGCAGCGCCGCACAGGCGACCAGGGCCACGCCGAGATAGCGGACGTCGCGATTCAGCCGGCGCGTGTAGTGGATCATCCCCGGCCGGAACGCCTCGCAGACCTCCACCGCCTGGGCGCGCACGAGGCCCGCAAGCGGGGCCTCGTCGCCGGCGCGGATGAGTTCGTACGCGGTCGAGACGCGCTCCTCGAGGCCGGCCCGGCGGTCCAGATAGATGGCCGCGTCCAGCGGCGTCACCGGCCGAACGAGGCGCGCCGCCACGCCCGCGATGAAGCCCAGGGGTATGAACACGAGCAGGCCATAGGGATACGCCGCCCTGGCCCCCTCGGGCAGGAAACTGTACGCCAGTGCCGCCGCGGCGACGCCCAGGGCCGTCAGCACGGCCCCGAAAAGGGCCCATCGCAGGCCGCTCTCGAAGGCGCGGACCGAGATGAGCCGCCGGCGGACCTGGCGCAGCGTTCGCAGAATCGTGTCGCGGTCCATGGACATACCCTCCACGGCAGCCATCGGCTCCACAGATACCATTATATTAGACGATTGGGCCGGGCGAAAGTTCAATCCGAAATCGCGGCAGGCCAACGGCGCGGGCACCGATGGCCGCCAGGGGGTACCCCTAGCAGGCCGCTGGAGAAGGCTGTTTCACCGTGGCGCCCGTACGGGTGAGTCGCTCGCGCCATCTTGGCCCTACAATCGCTGTTTGCCACCGGCAGGATGCCCGCGTCAGCGGCGGCACGTATTCCGAAGCGGTCAGTTCGGGTCCGCGGCCTTGCCGGGTCTCGGCGGCGCGCCGTCCTTGATGACGTGCCTGTAGGCGTCGTTCAGGTTCACGCCGTGCGGGCGGTTCGGGTAGGCGCCCGCGTAGGGCTGGATCTCCTTGGTGACGCCGACGGCGTGCCAGGTCTCAAAGTCGTTGCCGTCGTCGCCGGCGAAGAAGACCTTCTCGGTGTCGAAGAACCTGGGGCCGATGAGCTTCGCGTCGTAGGTCACTCCGTCGAACGTGAAACCTTGGGTGCGGTACGCGGCGGCCCCGCGCAGGATGATGTTGTTGTCCTGCGGCGACCCCAGGGCATCGACGCAGCCTCCCCCGGCGCGATTGTCCATGCAGGAGAACATGAGATTGTCTTTGGCGACAAAGGCGCCGGTCATCGTCTTGCTGATGTTCAGGGCGCCCACAAGGACGTTGTGCTCCATGGTCAGCCCTGCCCCGCCGCCGGCCCGGGCGGCGTGGAGGGTCAGGGCGGCCCCGTAGCGGTTCGGGGTGGTCGCATCCGACGTCTTCCGCGACACGATCGTATTGCGTGAGAACACCACGCGCTTGCCGATGTCGGCCAGGACCACCGGCAGGCTGTTGATGGTGTCGTAGATCAGGTTGTCGGTAATCACCACGTCACAGAAGCCGTCGGTCTCGGTGAATGCCGATCCGTAGAGGCGAAGACCATTCGTCGGCCCCAGGTCCCTGAAGACGTTGCGGGCGAGCAGGCAGTTGCCGACGCGGACGGCGGCGCCCGATCCGTGATTGGCGTCCAGGCTGTGCAAAGATGGGTTCGAGAGCTTCGCCCCGCCGGCCCCCACGACGGGCTTCGGCTTGTCGCGGCGCGTCAGGAGTTCGAACGACAGCGTCTCATGCGTGGGGCGGACCGCGATCCGCCCGTCCGGGTAGAGCCGCGACACCGTTCCCGTCATGGTTCCCCCGGTCACCTCCTGGGTGACGCGCTCGCCGACCTCGAACGCGCCGGCCAGGTCGCCGGTCAGCCGCACGTAGTTGATGCCGACGTGCTTGCGGTAGCAGTGGTTCCCCTCGACCACGAATCGCCCGTGGGTCTGCCACGTGCCACGGGACGTGTTCAACCCGATGGCGGTGCTGCCGAAATCGTGGACGGTGTTGTTCCGCAGGACCAGAACCGGCGGCTCGTCGGGCGTGCCGGGAAGCCAGTGGCCGCCGACGCCGATGCCGTCGCCCGCGAACGACACCTCGCACCCCTGCACCTCGATGTACCCGATCTGGCCCGTGGCGGTGGTCATCAACTGGATGCCCGCGCCGGTCTGGCCCGCGAAGTTGTTGACCGACCAGAATCCCCGCACGTCTATATCGGTGAGCCGGACGTGGCTGCAATCCCGGACGCGGACGGCCGCGGCCGGGCCTCCGGAGACCGCACGGACGCGGATGCCCTTCAGCTCCACGTAGTAGGGCTTGTTGCCGCCGCCGACCTGAAGAGACGTGAAGGTGACCGTCTTGCCGGGTTCCGCGGCCAGCGTGATCCGCTCACGGTCGCCCCAGCCGGTGCCGTTCGGCGCCGTGTCGTCCAGGGCGACGTCGCCGTAATCGCCCTCCAGAAGCGCCAGCGTGTCTCCGGGCGACAGCGCGGCCAGGCGGTCGCGGAACGCCTGCGGCGTCGCCCGGAGGGTCTCGGATGACGCGCGGCCAGCGAGGCCGCCCAGACACAGGACGACCCCAAAGAGAGACGCCGAGACGAGACGAGAACCCGTGTGCATGAATCGCTCCTTATCCGTTCGGGCGAGTACGCGGCACGTGCCAGCGCCGCCGTCGGGTGATTCGGTCTCATCATAGTGCTCGGGCCCGCCCGCGCCTACTTGGATCGTGAAGCCCCTTCGCACCGAGACGTCCCCGGCCCGGTCAGGCGGCGCTGTCGGGGAGGCAGTGCGTCCAGCGCCCCGATGCGCATGTGCCTCAAATCGAGCGCAGTCGAAATCTTTTCTCGCGCGCCGGCGTTACAACCGGTGACATGCCGTTCAACGCGTTGAAAGCATGGTGACCCTTAGAGCCTATCCGGTTTACCGCGTGAGCCGCGTTGCGAGCGCGACGGCGCGCAATGCAAGGCGCTCTCGAGGAGGCGTATCCGGTGGCGATACGGCGACGAGGAGCAACGAAGCAGTGCGTGCCGTCCCGCCGCAACCCTCTGGGCCGGCTCGCCTTGCGGTGCATGGCAGCGTTGGGCCTCCTCGCCGACTCTCTCCGGTTGAGTCGCCGTCGTCGGCCCGCCTGGCCCTGCGCCGCAAGGCGGGCCGTCGCGGCCACGGGGTAAACCGGATAGGCTCATAACGCCGAACGTGAAAGGAGAAGCCATGCGAACCCACCTCACGAGACTCCGGACACTGTGCATCCTGGCGGCGCTGCTGGTCGCGGCCGTGCCGGTCCTCTCCGACGACGCCGAGCCGCCCGCCAAGAAGCCCAAGATGATGGTCGCCGGCTACGACATCAACGAGATGCCCAAGGAAGTCTACGACGCCATCATGGACAAGATGTGGGAAGAGGAGCACCAGGAGCCCCCGCTGGTGCTGCAGGCCTACGACATCGGCACGCTGCTCGCGCGTGCGCCGGCCTACCGGTTCGCCCTGGTGGAAGATCCCCGGGAGAACTGCGACGGTTACTCAGATAGCAGCGCCTGCGGCGGCGGAAGCTGCACGATCTTCGAGGACTCCTGCTGCGACGACGACACGTCGGCGGCCGACCGGCTGAGGGACCTGGTCGTCCGGTTCGTCCGCGCGGAGGGGCGCCTGGACGCCTGTTGGGAGGAGATGGGCGGGCGCGGAAGCATCGACATCATCGAGGAGCGCGGCCTGATGCTCGTGCTGACCACCGAGTCGATGCAGAAGAAGGTCCAGGCGCTGCTGGAGACGCAACTCGCCCCGAGGCCCGACACCGTCGCCATCCAGGTCGTCGCGGTGGAGTTCAAGGACGACTTCGCCAAGGGGCTGATCCTGGGCGGCGCGGCCGCCGAGACGGGTGCGAAGGCGATCCTCGACGCCGTCGCCAAGGTCCACGGCGCGACCACCCTCAGCGGCAAGAGCGGCCAGCGGTTGAGCCATAACGCGCTCGAGGCCGTCCCCGTGGTGGCGGACGTCGAGCCGGTGGTCGCCGAGAACTGCGCCGGGTGGGACCCCACCATGTCGTGGTTCAACAGCGGGCTGTCGGTGTCGGCCGAGGCGACGCTGCAGGCCGACGGCAAATCGGCCGTCGTGGACTACCGCCTGCGCTACGGCCGCACGCTCGACGTGAGCACCGTCACCCTCGAGTCGGTCGCCGCGGCTCAGAAGGGCGCGGCCGTCGTCGAGAAGCCGCGCGTCGTCTACGACGACCGGGCCGGCACGGTCACGGTGCCCCTGGGTGAGCCGGTCATCGTGGCCGGCGGGATGGTCCCCGCGTCGCTCGTGGCCGAGGATAAGGACACCCCGGGCAAGATTCCGCTATACTATCTTGTGACGGTGCGCCGGCTGAAGGGCTCGGGCGGGTGAGTCGGCCCGGGCGGATGGACACGTCGGCGCGGCGTGTGCCGCGCATGTGGCAGGCGAAGGGCGGCCGGTGCGGGTCGCCCTTTCGCCATGCGGATAGAGACGGGTGGCACGGCGATGTGCCGAAGGCGGATCGCCATGACTGCGGAGGCCCATGGCGACCCCATACGACCGGTGTCGCCATGCCACCCCGCCATGCGGATAGAGAAGCCTGGGCGCAGAAGTCCCCGGCAATGACCCCTTGGAAAGGAGAGAGCGATGAGAGCCTGTGCGACAGGAGCAGCCGTTGCGATGGTATGGGTTCTGGCCGTTTGCAGCGCGGCGCCGGCCCAGGAAAACGACGGGTCGGCGTGGAAGGAGGCCGGGCCGGAGCTGCGCGTCTACGACGTCAAGGCCTACTTCACGCGGACGCCCATCTACAACTTCGCCCGCGTGCCGGGGACCGACGAGTCGGCGATGGCCATGGCCGAGCAGGCCCTGTTCGAAGGCGCCGGCGGGAGGGCCGGCATCTTCGCCGACGCGGACCCCGACTACGAGCGTGACGCGGCCTCCAAGGCGGCGCGCCTGATGGGGTTCGTGCAGCGGTTCGTGCGGCCCAAGGAGCCGTGGGAGACCGAGGGCGGGCGGTCGAAGATCGACATCATGGTCGACCGCGGACTGATGGTGGTCTACACGACGCCCGACGGCCACACGATGATCGAGACGCTCCTGAATCGCGTGGTCCCGGCCGAGAAGCGCAACATGGTGATCGACATCCGGGTGGTGGAGTTGAACGCGGCGGCGCTCGGCGTCGAGGAGCCGGCCGGCTTCATTGCCCGCACCGACGCGCAGAAGGCCACCCTCAAGCAGGCGACCACCAAGGTGCACGCCAGGACGTCCGTCAGCGGCACCGACGGCCAGGTCCTCTCCAACGAGAAGGGCGCCGCGACGACCTACGTGGCCGACCAGGAGCCGGTGGTCGCGGAGGCCGCCGTGGGCTTCGCCGCCCGCATCGAGCGGTTGACCGCCGGGTTCGCCGTGCAGGTTCAGGCGCTCCTGGACACGCCGGGAGAGAAGGCCATGCTCGATTTCCGGATGATCCTCCAGCAGGTCCTCGGCATGCGGACCGTGAAGGTCCAGAACGCCGCGGGCGAGACGGCCATCGAGGGCCTCATCGAGCTGCCCACGGTCATCGCCGACAGCCAGGCGGGCACGCTCACGCTGCCGGTGGGCTGCCCGGTCGTGCTTGCCGGCGGCGGCGTGCCCAAGAGCCTCTTCACCGGAGAGGAAAACGACACCGAGACCGTGGACATTTACTACGTCGCCACGGTGCGACTGATGCCCGTCGAGTGACCGGCGGCGCGCGCGGCGGGAGCCCCCGCAGGGGGCGGCTGATAGTAGCCACGGGTGGAGGCCGAGGCATCTTTACGACGAGGCCGCAACCCGTGGGCCAGAAGCCCCCTTCCGATTCGGAGCCCCTGGAAGGGGCGACTGAATCCGCAGGTACCGGGGACCGTTCAGTCGCCCCCGTCGGGGGCTCTGAATCATGGACGGCACCGTATCCACGGGCTCGCCCTCCCTACGGTCGGGCAGCGCCCGTGGCTACAATCAGTCGCCCCTGACGGGGCTCGTCTTCAGATCGCTGCACGGCCCAAGCCGTGTTCTGGCAAGACCTTCCCCGACGGATGCCTGACAAGGCCAACGCCACGAATCACCGGACGGCCTCGCACGAAAGGCCCGCCGCGGCGCCCGGCAACGATTCGCCATGCCGATCCACTCAGAACTGTTTCCGCCGCCGGCTGGAGGGGATGCCGAGGACCTTGCGGTACTTGGCGACGGTGCGGCGGGCCAGATCGATGCCCTCGCCCTTGAGCTTCTCGACGAGTTCCTCGTCCGAGAGGGGCTTCGCCTTGTCCTCGGCGTCGACCATCTGCTTCATCCGCGTGCGGACGTTGTCCCACGCGATGGTCTCGCCGCCGGCCGTCTCGGTCCCGCCCATGAAGAACCCCCGCAGCGGGAAGATGCCCCAGGAGGTGTCGGCGTACTTGTCGTCGACGGCGCGGCTGATGGTGCCGACGTGGAGCCCCACGTCGTCGGCCACCTGCTGCATCTTCAGGGGCTGGACGTGGGCCGGCCCGTGGTCGAGGAACGGCCGCTGGAACTTCACGATCGAGCCGACCACGTTGGCCAGGGTGCTGCGCCGCTGCTCGATGGCCTCGATGAGCCAGCGGGCCGAACGCACGTTGCGGGTGAGGAACTCGCGCGTCGTGGCGTCGAGCTTGCGGTTGCGGAGCATCTTGCGGTACATCGCGCTGATGTGCAGGCGCGGCGAGCGTTCGTCGCGGATGACGACGCGGTACTCGTCGCGCTCCTCGTCGAGGACAATCTGGACGTCGGGCACGATGTAGGGAACCACTTCGCTCGTGATCGACGCCCCGGGCTTCGGGTTCAGGTGGCTGATCTCCTCGACGGCCGCCTTGACGTCGTCGATATCCACGCCGAGTTTCCGCGCCACCTGCGGATAGCGGTTGTTCTCGATGTCGTGCAGGTGATCGGCGATGATCCTGCGAATGAGCTGGTCGCGGCTGCCGCGCCGGTCGAGCTGGAGCAGCAGACACTCGCCGAGGTCCCTCGCCCCGACGCCGGCCGGTTCGAGCCGCTGGACCAACTTGAGCGCCGCCTCGGCCTGCTCCAGGGTCGGCTGGCCGCGCACGTCGCGCAGGACGTCGTCCAGCGGCACGCGCAGGTAGCCGTTGTCGTCCAGGTTGCGGATGATGGTCTCGCCCATCTCGCGGAGGACCGGCTCAGAATTGAAAAACGAGAGCTGCGCCAGAAGCGTGTCGTGCAGGCTCTCGCTCGCGGCCGGGGTGTTCTGGAGGGCGTCGAGCTTGACGTCGCGTTCGCCGCGGCCGGAGCGCGGCCTCGGGCTGTATTCCTCGCTGAAGTAGTCGCCCCACTCGTCGGACAGGGAGTCCAGGCGGCCGAACTCCTCGGCCCCGCCGCCGGAGTCGACCGTGAGGGGACGTTCCTCCTCGGCCACCTGCGATTCGCGCCGCTCCTGGTCGGTCGGCGGCGACTCCCCGGGCGCGTCCTCGTCGTCGCGGATCTCCAGCACGGGGTTCGCCACGAGCTCCTGCTGGATGCGCTGCTCCAGCGCCAGAAGCGGAAGCTGCAGAATCTCCATCGACTGGATCATCCGCGGCGCCAGCTTCATGCGCTGCTCGAGGCGAATCTGCATGCTCGTGTCGAAGCGCATCAGAGTACCCTAATCGCAGCTCCCACGCCCTCTACTCGATCTCGCGCCGGCCGGAGAGGGCGTCCGAGAGGACGCCGCGGCTGACGTATTCCAGCGTGCCGCCGGCCGGCAGCCCGCGCGCGAGCCTCGTCAGTCGCACGCCCAGCGGCCGAAGCCGCTCGACAATCTCCATCGCCGTCGCGTCGCTGTCCAGCGTCGGGCTCGTCGCCAGGATCACCTCGGCCACGCCGCCGGCCTCGACGCGCTTGACCAGGGCGGTAATCGTCAGGTCCTCAGGGCCCACGCCGTCGGTCGGCGACAGACGCCCCTTCAGGACGTGGTACACCCCGCGAAAGAGACCCGTTGCCTCGACGCGCGACACGTCGCGCGGCGTCTCGACCACGCAGACGGTGCCGTGGTCGCGGCTTTCGTCGCGGCAGACGGCGCACGGGTCGCCGTCGGAGCGCGTGTGGCACACCGAGCACTCGGTCAGGCGGTCGCGCATCCGGCCGATGGCCTCGGCCAGGCCGCGCGCCTCGGCCTCCGGAGCGTTCATCAGGTGGAACGCCAGCCGCTCGGCCGTCCGCGCGCCGATGCCCGGCAGGCGCTCGAGCTCGGCGATCAACCGCGCCACGGTGTCCTCTGTGTCGGCCATTGCCGCCCTCGTCGTCCGCGTGCCTGCCTCGCCGTGCGTCAGAACATGCCCATCACGTTCTCGATGCCCGGGATGCCCAGCCCGCCGAGCACCTTGCCCATCTCCTGCTGCAAGAGCTCGTGGCTCTTGTCCACGGCCTGCCGCACCGCGGCGCGGACCAGGTCCTCCAGGAACTCCCGGTTGCCCGGGTCGATCACCTCGGGCTCGATCCGGACGGCCAGCAGCTCGCCGCGCCCGTTGACCCGGGCCACGACCATGCCGCCGCCCGACCGGCCCTCGACCTCCTGCGCCTCGAGCCGCTCCTTCACCTCGGCCAACTGCTGCTGAACCTGTTTGAATCCCTTCAGCAGGCTTGCGAAGTCGCCCAGTGCCATCACGCCTCCTCGTGATTCGTCGCCGGTCTCATGGTCACGATGCGTCCGCCGAACAGCTCGAGGACGTGGCGGACGTTCGGATCGTTGCGCGCCGACTCCTGTTCGGCCTGACTCAGCGGCCGGGGCTCGACGGCGTCTGCGACGCCGGGGCGACCGGTCCCCTCGCCTTCCTCGGCCGGCCGTGCCGCGGGCTCGCCGGGCTCGTCGGGCGGCGCCTTAGCGTCGCCGGTCCGACGGGGATCGCCTTCCGCTACCGGTGCGTCCTTTTTTTTTTCGTCACCGCGCGCGTCATCGCGCGCAGTGGCCGGTGATTCGTCCCGCCCCTTCGCCTGCGCGCCGGCCGGCGCGGCCGTCGAGCCCCCGGAGCCGGCGGCGCCGGCGTCCAGCCGCTCCAGCGTCTCACGGATCGACGCGAAGTCCGGCATCCGGGCAAGCTGCACCATGGCCAACTCGACCAGCGGGCGGCCGTGCATGACGTTGCGCACCCGGTAGCGCGTGTCGCCGACGAGCTCCAGCCCCACCGCCAGGGCATCCTCGGTGAACCGCGCG
>Ga0272441_10004152_pt1 | contig 26650 bp, 25 predicted proteins | sample SSMProp6N_FD_193582 | JGI IMG/M metagenome (GOLD analysis project Ga0272441, IMG submission 193582) | Marine sediment archaeal communities from Little Sippewissett salt marsh, Falmouth, MA, United States - SSM-Prop-6N | ecosystem: Environmental > Aquatic > Marine > Wetlands > Sediment ... | reverse complement strand
AGCGCTGCGTCCTGCGCGAGGAGGCCCACTTCGACGTCGGCTACGAGCACGGCTTCGCCGCCGGCCGCGCCGACGCCCTGCGCTCCCTCGTGGGCGGCACGCCCCCTGCGAAGGGCGCGCCCGCGGACGCCCACGCGATCGCCATCCACGCCTTCGCCGACCGGTGCAGGGACCAGGCGATCCAGACCGGCCTCCCCCGGCCCCTGGTCATCGCAGCGATCCAGGAGGTCGCCTGGGCCCTATCCGCCGGCTTCCATGAGAACAACGACATCCACAACCCGAACGACAGGAGGAACGACAGATGAGCACCAGACGCAAGAACCAGATCCATGTCCTCGAGAGACTCCGGCTTCCCGATCTGCAGAAGCGGTTTGCCGAGCTCACCGGAGAGACCACCCGCAGCCCCAACAAGAAGTACCTGATCCGCCGCATCTGCGAGGCGCTCGAGGCCGCCGAGACGAGAGCCACCGCTGCTCCGAAGCGACCCGCCAAACCGAAAGTCCCCGAGGCCGCGAAAGCGGGCAGGGCGCAGAAGGCCTCCAGGGCTCCCAAGACCTCGAAGGGGGCCACCAAGAAGCGCCCCACGACGAAGAAGGCCGCCAAGAAGACGGGATCCTCGAAGCCCGCCTCCGCGAAGCCCTCCGCGGACCAGGCGGCGGATGACGGCTCGCTGAGCAAGCTCTCCATCGCGGACCTGCAGGCCCGCTACAAGGAGACCGTCGGGCGCCCCACGGGCAGCTCTCATCGCGGCTACCTACTGTGGAAAATCAGACAAGCCCAGAAGGGCCGCATCCCGGTCGGCCCGACTCAGCGCCGCTCCAGCGCCAACCCCGGCGACTACAAGGTCATCCCCCTGCGCATGGAGACCGAGGTCGTCGACCAGATCGACGCCGCCCGCGAGCGCCTCGATCTCCCCAGCCGCACCACGCTCATCCGGCGCGCCCTGATGCTCTACCTCGCCAAGGCCGGCGAGAACGACGTCGCCGCCCTCCTGGAGCAGGGCGAGTGATGGACCAGGACCAACCCGCCCACGCCGACCAGCAGCTCATCCGCTGGCTCCGCGCCGAGATGGCGCGCAGCACCGGCAAGCGCTACCAGATCAAGCTCGAGCTCCTCGACTCCACCAGCCTCCGCGATCTCCAGCGCCTCCTCCGCGACCTCGACCACGAGAAGCAGATGGCCGTCCGCAACGCGCGGCTCTTCCCCTGGCGCTGAGCCTCTCCCGACCCGCCTGATTTCATTGTGCACTGCACAATGTTTACGTCCGATAATTCCCTAATATGTTAACTGACTTGATCTCGACTACGAGAAGCAGATGACCATCCGCACAGCGCGGCTCTTCCCATGAATGCTGAGCGGTCAAAACTGATAGGTGGAGTCGAATAGTTTTCCTGCGGGTGGCGGATCGTGTGGACCTGACGAAGACGTCGACCCTGCTGGTGGAGATCCAGGGTCACACTGACAGCCGGGAACACCGCCGACGACGCCGGCGGCATCGGACGCTAGGACGCGCACGCGCCAACGCAGTCCGTGACGTCCTAGTCCGCCTCGGCGTGGCGCCCGGGTGCCTCGTTGCCAGAGGATACGGCGCGGCCGTGCCCCTAACCACGAATGGCACACGTGAGGGCCGGACAACGAACCGCCGGGTGGAGTTCGTGATCGTGAAGCGTCGCTGAAATCGTCCAGCCGAGAAAAGAGCGCCCGACCCAGGTGACCGCGCCCAGGTGACCGCGCCCCACTTGACCCCCCCTCCGGACTCCCCAATACTTGAAATCAGAAGGAGCAACCACACAGATGAGATGCTTTGTGCGGCCACGTATGCGACGTGTGTACCTGCGCGTGACGTTGTTGGCGGGTCTCGCCTCCATCGGGACGGCGTGTGCCAAGAAGCGGCCGCTGCAGGAGCTGCCATTCGTGATCTGTCGACTGCCCGCGGCCAACATCGCTGAAGTACGCCAAGTGAAGCGCACCTTCGATGTTCCGCGTCGGCTACGGTTTCGGCTGCTCAATCTGCTTAGGGACAAGTGTCGGGGATGGCCGCGATACGTGCCGGAGATGATCCGACGCCTAGAGTCCGACGCAAGGTATGGCCGTCACCACACGTGTAAGCTCCCGGCCCACTCGAGCACCGCGTTCAAACGCAAAGTGATCGAGCGCCTCTGCCCGGGGTATGGCAAGCTCCAGATAGCCGATGGTCGGTACGGATCGGTCGTATGGCACCACTGTGGTCTTGCCAAGTGGAATCTCCTGACTACCTGGGAGCTCGGATGGAACGGTACCGCGGCCTTCGTCGCGATGGCCACCTATCGGATGCTGCGCAAGGGGGGCATGGAGCACGGTCTGGCTCGGACCTTCGCCAGGTTACTCTTGCGCGACAACTGGCTTCGCCTCGAATTGCTCCGGAACCATCCACGCCTGGCGGTGCAGCTGCCGTTCAGCAGCTCGACCTCTGCGGGCGCAGATGCCGTGGACTTGAAGGTCACCGAGCGTCAGATCCTGGTGCGAGACAAAGTCGTGGTTTGGATCAAGGGAGGTCGTGGCGGACCTGGTGTGGAGCAAACCATTCTGAGGAGCAATGCGAGCAAGTCTTTGCTCAAGGAGCTATCCAGGCAGCGGAAGACACTCGAGGCCGCCGAGCGACAGGGAGGCATGCCTTTTCGCGGGGACCTGCTGCTCGCCGCCCCCAGTGAAACTTCGTATCGCTCGCTCAGTGAGGTGCTCCGCATCGCCGCGCGAGCCGGTTTCAGGAAGATCCAGATCGTGACCCGCCACCACCGCCGCCGGAACGGCGTGGTTGTTGTCGAGCTCGGCGACCCCAGCAAGACGCACACCGGTAAGCCCGGTTGCCCGGCACTTGTCGTGACCTCACGCCTGATCACCGTGAAGTCGACGCAGTCGGCCGCTCCAGCGCTCTTCACCGTGAAGCGTTCCGACCTCCGGACTGCCCTCCGAAAGCTGGCGAGGGCGCTTCAGGAACAGCTGCCTGCTGGGCACCAGCGGCAGACGCCGCCCTCGACGCTGCGTCGGATCGTGGTCTCTCCTTCTGCCGAGGTGACGTTGGGCAGCCTGATCCAGGTGTTCGATGCGACGCGCGAGACCCCTGATGCCGGTGCGGCCGGTTGTCCAATGATCCGCGACGAGCGCTCGTTCGTGTGGAGTCACTTGGGCCCAAGCTCCGCCTGCATGTATCCCGTGCCGGTTCTGGTGCTCCGTTAGCCCGCGGTCCCCGTCCGCCCGCCTGTGTGGGACAAGTTGACGACAGCCACCGCAACTCGGCGAACCGAAGGCGTTGTTCGAACGTTCAAGGAAACGCCGTTTCCCCGGGCCAGCACATGGCCGTGGAACCGCTGGGTCAGCGCGTGGCCGTCGCCCGTGAGTTGCCGAAGTCCAGCGGAAGCTGGACCACCCAGATGGTCGTGGAGGTGTGGAACATCCGCAGTGGAAAACGAGCTCAGACGCTCTCAGCCGGATCGACGAGCTGTAATCACTGCCCCCCCTTGTTTGCCGGTGTGGGGATGGTCGGGAGCTTCACGAGCCAGACGCCGGCGTGCCACACACGGCCGCCGGGCCCGGTCACAGCGCAGACCTGGGCGGTCAGAGATGCGAAGGGCCCTCCGGTCAGCGAATTGACCGGCGCCGCTTGGTCGAGCTTGGCGGCGATGACCACCCGGTGACGGCGTATGAACTGGATGAGCTGCGCCCTTCGCGCCGAAGCGATACACCGCCAGTGGTGCCACAAGAGGATGTAGCGGGTGTGAGTACGAAGCAACTCCATGACCAGCGTCAATCCGTCCGCGTTGTACTGCAGGAACTCACCCAGCCCACCGAGCCTATTGTAGTGGCTCGTGACAAGCCGATCCTTCCTGATGTCCTTCCAGAACGCTGCGTTTACCGGCCTCCGTGATCGGTGCACAGCGATCTGAAACACAGAACGCATCCAGGTCTTCGTGCGGTCTTCGCTGTACCAGGGCCAGAACCCTGAGGGAGCATCGTGGGAGACCTTGTCGAGCTGTGACAGCGCCCAGCGTGCCTCGTAGCGTAGGGTGTCCGTCACCGGATTTAGCTCGGCGTTGCTCCACCGGAACAACCGGTTGAGGATGGCGGCGACGCTACGTGTCGAGAGTGCGGGGTGGACTACCAGGTATGCAAAGTAGCCCATAAGCATCCCCCGAGCGGCAAACCAGATCATCTGGTCGATCAGCAGCCGTCGACAGTGATTTTCGTAGGCCTCCAAGCGATCCGCGATGGCCATTAGGTTCCGGGCCGCGTGGTCCGGCTGACCCTGAAGCCCCAACAGCACCGCGTGGCTTCCAACCGCGCGGATGCCTCGGAGAAAGAACAATCCCTCGACTTTGGGCCGGCCCTTGTCCGGCGCGGTCAAGGGCATCAGGCTAGGATAACATCCAGGGCTGCGCATCGCTTTTAGGAAGCGCTTCCGCAGGAGCGTCGTAGTGGCGGTCGCGTTTTTCAGCGCGGCCTCCGTAGGCCAGGCCAGCTTTTCCGGGAGCTCCCACATCGCCGACTCGGCGGGGCTGGCGGAAGGCATCTTGTTGGCGAGCGCCACGAACGCCCACGCCTCCTTGGAGACCGGACGGGGCGCCACCGAGGGTTTCAGGGAGACCTTCCTGGCGGCCTTGTAGTACGGAACGGAGACGCTGCAGGTGGCCATCAACACAGCGAACAGCATCACCAGGCCGATAAGAACCCCCGCGGCCCACAGAGCTATTTTCTTCAATCCTGAGCTCATCCGCACCTATCGATTTGACCACCGTCACCGACCGCGTCGGCTCCAGCTCACCATCGCTACGTGTGGCCCTAGTTTGTCACTATACTGAAGCGTAGTCAGAAATGAAACCACCGCGACTTTGGCCGGCGACAATTACAAACCACCGGCGAAGAAGTAATTGACGTCGGCCACGACTTCCTTGATCATCGTCAGCTCGCTTTTCGGAGTGGGGATCGTCAGACGTACGTAGCGCACTGTCCGCGTCTTGGAATGAGTCTCCATGGGGGGCCTCCCGGCCCCCCACCCCGCGCCGAGTGAATCGGACGCGGGGCCCCACCCCCACGACGGTGCCTGCGGCACCAGCACCGTCTGCGACGTTCACTAGAGAGCGCCTTCTGATTCATTGTCCCCATGGCCGGCTGCTTACTAACCGGTGCCATTGCTTCGAGAGGCCGAGTTCCCATATTATAGAATCTGTCATGGAGGACTTCGCTGGGTGTTTGATTTTCGCGCGACGAAACTCGGTGTGGCTCTGGGGTTGTGCACAGCGGTGTGCGCCGGATGCGGCCCACGATCTGGAGCACAACGAGGAGGCTCCTGCCTCGGACCCAGCTTCGGTCAGCGGGATTCCGCTCTGATTCGGTCCCTGCGCGACAAGTTGTCTGGTCCGTTAGGCGACCGTGAAGCTCCGATTCAAGTGGAGCCCACCTTTCGTCGAGCTGCGCTGCTCTCCGCGAGCAGTCGAGCGGTACGCTGCTATGAACAACGTCTTCAACGCCTTCGCTCGCAAAAGGAGTTGTTCCTGGCCGTGGCCGAGTACGCAGAGCTACGCTTTTTTCGGGCCACGCTGGGCGGCGTAACCTCGCGCCGAAAGTGGGCTCAAATCTGTCGTCTCTATTCGCGCTTGATTCGCATGCGTCGTCCACATGAACTTCTGGAAGGATCGTGGATGCTCGCTCGTAACTATGCCGTTTCGGCGCGCACCCGCTGTTGGCTGCGCTCGCACCCGCTACCGAAGCGTCATCCTATCCCACTGTTGAAGGGGTGGATGAGCCAATTGAAACGAAGCGGCACTGAGCGCTGTCGTATGCCGGCTCTCCCCAAGATAAAGCCGCTCTCGCCACTGTATCGGGAAATCGTGCGCGACCTCGTCGAGCACATTCGTCTCTTGAAGGGGGGCCCTGAATCCAGGCAGCTCAAGCACTATGTCGCCGACGTGTACTGGCGATCGCATCGCTATCGGCAGGCAAACACGATATATAGATTTCTTCTAGAGTACCCCGAGCCACGTGACGATCTAAAAGGACTTGCCCTCAGGACGATAGCTTTCGCCATCTTGATACAGCGATTCGCAGCCGCCGTGAACCTTGCTTCCAAATATCTGGTGCGCTTTGAAATGGGATCGGTCCCTGGTTTTCGTCGCCAAATACTCGCTCTAAAGTCACTGGCCGAGCGACAGCTCAGAGAATGTTCGCAGAATTCGGTCAAGGCCCGTCGAGCAAGACCCAGCAAGTGAGCGCCCTATCGTCAGTGCGCCAGCCGTTGTTCAAGGTGGATCTCTGATTGTTGGGTGCGGACGAATTTGCCTTGCGTTCTTCACCTGCCCTCTGCGGGACTCCTACCTCATAGTGGAGTTCGTTTGACTGTCCACTTCCACCGCGCACACGAGTCGTTTCTGGGTGGTTGCCGTGCAGCGTAGCCAACGGGGTACCGAGGATCCGGCGTAGGTTGATATTGATGAACGCCCGACCTTCTCTTCTATGTTAGTCACCTAGGTTTTCAGAGTCACAGAGGTCAGAGGGGTGCCAGGAGGGCTTCCCGGGCAGACGTTGGTGGGGTGCAGCTAGCACGGGGGGCGGCCTTTCAGCCTCAGGCGACTACCGTCAAAGAGGAGCTTGACGTTTTTGTAACCGCGGCGGACGGTGCGCCGCGAGCCTGTCGAAAAGTTGTGTTTGATGAAACCGTGCTCCAGCTGAATGATGAGGTCCTTTTTGCCGTCGCCGTTGAGGTCGCGCTTCCAGGACTTCTTGGGCATGCAGTACGATAGGCCGGTGCCGCCTGAGGGGATCCCGTTTCGATCGTCGTACCAAGGGAAGACGAACCCCAGCACGGGCTTGGGGTTCGGCTCGGCAAATACGGTGCGCCGCGTGCGCGCGTCCAGGTCGAAGCAATGTCCTTTGGTATGTCCGTGGTGGGTGGAGCTGGCGCAGATGACCAGGAGGTCCCGGCCGCCCTTGTTGCGGAAGGTCCCCATGACCTGGAACCGATCAGAGAGGAAGGACAGCTTGGCCACCTGCAGGTATTTGCCGGTCTGGGTCTGGCGCAGGATGGCGCCGTAGGAGAAGCCGTCCGTGGGTGGCCGACCGCCCACGTCCGAGACAGCAAGAAGGACTTCCTTCTCACCGGAGCTCAGAAAGGAGCCACGCCACACCTGATACACCTCGGGTTGTAGGGCGACGCCGTCGCTGGTGCAGACGTAGCTGCCACCGTGTTTGAACGCCTCGAGGTCCCACCAGAGCCCGTACTTGCCGCACTCTTTGTCCATGAACGCTGCGATGACCGGAGGCAGGGGCTTGCTCGGCAAAGTACGCAAGACCTCGGGTTCGAGGCCGGGAGGATCGGAGTTGGTTGGCTGCACGACCTTCGCGCGCAGGATCCCGAGTGGCTTTGCAGCAGATCCCAGTGCGAGCAACCGAATGGACACCACGTTGAGCTGGATCTCGGTGGGCTCCAGACGCGCCAGGACGGAGCAGTGGCCTGGCAGAGCCCGACGCAGGGTGGCGAGGTGTACCCGGGCAGCGGCCTGTCGGAAGGAGGGCAGCCACCGATTCAGAATGGCCAGGGGCGCGATGGGGAGCCTAACGCAGTCTGCGCTTCGGACGAGGACGCCCAGACCGGACGCCGCTTTGGCGAGGTCGGAATAGGGCCCGCGCCAAGCGGAAAGGCGATTGCCGCGAGAGTCCTTCGCCGCCTTGCGATCGGGCGTGAAGCCGATCACGAAGACCTTGCTACTCGTAACCAGCAGGTCGAGGTCGAGACGCATCTCGGGCTTCTTTCCCCGCCGGAAGAACAGCTGCAGACGAAAGATCAGATCGCCGAGGGAGCGGACACCCGCTTTCCCTGCGCGGGACCTGAGGTCCAGCAGGGCGTCACGGTCTACCGAGCTGGAGAAAAGAAACGGACGGATGGCAGTGGCAGGCTTCTTGCCGCGGAGTAGTCGGATCAGGGAGACTCGAAGCTGCTTGCCGAGCTGCGTCAATGGCGTTAGTAAACCCAGCCCAGGAGAAGTAGGAGGCGAGACAGCGTTGGTTGTGTGGATGTTCTTTGGCGGCCGTTGCGGTACCATCGCGTCTCGTGGTACCGCGAGTACAGTTGGCCCGGGACTCGATGACCGTTGTCGCGCCTGCTTCGGTTCACGACAGCCGACGATCGCCGCCTGAAAGGCAAGTAGCGTGGCCAAAGGGAATTGCAGGTGAGTCATCATGCATAGTATCTCAGTGCGGCGGGCGGCTCACAAGCGCCATTCTGATACGCCAGACGACTCCAGCTCCTTCCCACCTGGATCTTCGCGGAGAGCCTGTTCCCGAAGTGGATTCACTTGGGGGGGACAGGTCGAGCCACCGAATGGTCTTGTGAAGCGCTGAACAACTGCGTCGCAAAATTCCCCAGTACTTTGACTGGTTACTCGACTTTATACCCCGGAGGCCGAGCCTACTGTTGGCAGGCGAAGGCAGCGCCAGCGCTCGACCCGACCACTTCCAGGCCTACGAAAAGCAACGGCAGAACCGCTCACGCATGATTCCTCCGACCATGATGGACGCCGGTGCGAGACCAAGCAAGCAGCCCTCCGGCCCGGGCATGGAGCGGGAGTTGTGACCCACGAACCCAGGCACCACGCCGGGCCGTCCTGTCAACCTCTGCCGGTGGTGCAATACACCGACACTTTGCGTGTTGCACAACCCGGTTGACCCGAGATACCCTCTGTTCGAGGACGCTTTGACTCGTCGCACTTTCAGCAATTTGACGAGCCCGGTTTTCGGCACGTTGACAAAAGCGCGTTCGGTCACCGGCGTGCGCGATTCACTACTCGTGCTGATGTGGCTGGCGTTGCTCAGTTCTTCGCCGGCTTGTTCGTCCGGGCGCGACGGCTCGTCCAAGCGCCACCACTCCGGCAAACGAGCGGTCCTCGACGCGAGTGTCTCGCGTACCGGCAAGGCCACCGTTCGGGATATCTTGCCCGTTCGCAAGGCGCTGCCGGCCGGAGGAGAGGAGACGGTCGACTTTCCCGCGGTACGGCGGTCGGGTCCGATCAATCCGTCGGCTTGCGACTCGGCAGCAGACGTAATCGTCCTCGGTCGGCTCGAGAGCCGGAACCACCGGGGGGACGAATGGCGCTTGAAGGTTCGACGCACGGTGTTTGGACAAGCGGCGGGTGCCCCGCTTCGCGTGCATGGCGGCGCGAGCTTTCTTCCCGCGAAGCGTACAGCGCTCATGACAAATGTGTTCGGGCTACGTTTACCACTGGATCGGAACCAGGGTTCCTACGAAGTGCTCTGGGCGGGAAGGGTCGAAAGCCGTCGTCTGATGACCTCGTATGCAGCGACGCTTTTCGACTACCACGTGCTCTCCAGTCCCAGCATCTTCGAAGGCACGGCCGAGCGACTCGATCCGACGAAGCGGCGATTGGTGGTCCGGGTCACCCGGGTGCTCAAGGGCCCGCCGTTGGCCGAGGGCAGCCGCGTGTCGCTGGAGCCGGAGGACTGCATGGGGTTGCGTGGCGCGGCTCAACGGCTACGTCACCAACCGCCCCTGCTGTACTTCGCTTCGCTTGACGAACCTGCGGCCGAGCACAGGCCCGGCACGCGCTCGGGGACGCTCGGCATCCGACTGCCGGTGTCCTACGCCAGTCATGTGTCGGCGTCGATGGCACGACGTACATCCTATCCGCTGTATCGGTGCACGGACGGCTTCGGTTGCACGACAGAGAAGACGTGGAACCGGGAGCCTGTTTTTCTTGGGGATCCGGCTACAGTTCTGCCAGCGCTTCGATCGCCATTGAGCGCGTTACGGACGTATGCGGCGCGCTCCATCGTGCTGCACAAAAAGGGGCCGCGACTTCTCGAGAGCGCGATCGCGGCTCTCGTGCTCGTCCCCCGAGAGAGATGGGCCGGTGAATTCCGACATCTCCACCAACTGGTGGCGCTTCTCGAGCAAGCCGAGCGCCACCATTATACAGGCGCCCTGGAACGCCTCGTGGACCGCGTGCTGGATAAGCTGGAATCAGCAACCCCACCTTCACCATCTCCCGTTCCGGCCGATCGCACCGAGCTTACAGCGCTCGCGATATACGACAAGCTTGGCACACCGACGGGTGTCTGGTCCGAGATTCAGCACGTCGACACGAATCATGGCTTGAGCTGGCTGCTGCGAGGCCTGCCCCCGAGTCGCGTCGCTGAGCGCTTTCTCGTTCGCCTGCTCCGGCTGCGCAGTCGGTCCCTCCAGAAGCGATGGCTGCAGGAGATCGAGCTTGGCCTGGCAGCTTCCACAGCGCTGGCACATCAGGAACTGAAGGCAGCCGCCCGCCAGGCTCGACGTCTGCAGCCATTCATTGCCGACGTCAGCCGTTGCCGTCCCCGCTCGTGGAAGCCGTACAAGCCTCTCTGGTTCTCCGCCGACCAACGAGAAGTGCGCCGTGAGATCGACGACGGACGTGCTTGCCGATGGTCGGTTCGCGGCAAGTGGCTCGGAGTCGTACCCGCGCCTCGACGCGCCCCTCTCGAAGGCATGCTCTCGCCGAAGGTCCTCATGGCGCAGTATCCGCGCTTCTGGAGCAGGTATTGGTTCACGGACCCGCTGGTGGTTCGGACCGAGTCGAATCGCAAGCTACTGGTCGCCGTTAGCACCGTCCGTTGCCTCGAGCTTCAACGCCGTCTGGCAAGACCGTTCAGCAAGACTTCGAGCAGAGTCGTGGTGCACGATGCACGCACCGGAAGAGCGCTGCTCGCCTTCGAGCCAACGCGATACAACCGGGACTACGAGGACGCATCCGTGTCGCCGAACGGCCGAATCCTGGCCATCGTTGGACAGGAGTATCCTCTCGACAAGTGGTTTCTTCGTCTGTATCGGCTGCCCGCGCGGCTTCGTCATCGACCGAGGAGGTAGGCCTGCTGCCGGGAGCCACATGGTGAAGTTCTTCCGCACAGCATCGGCTTGCCTCCTCGTGCTGGGAAGCACGACGCTGGGTACGGTGGGTTGCGGAGGTCCATCCATGAGGCCGCGCAAGCCGACGATACCGACGCTGTGCGGCAAGCCCATTGCCGGACGACGACTCCTGGTCGAGCTCGGCAAGGGCCGGGCCGACGGCCCCCGGTCCGAGAGTGTCCTCCGTCACGTGCAGCGCAGCATCACACACTTCTTGCGCACACGATCCGCCATATTGCAGTGCGACAGCGGAACCGCTCGGCCTTCGCCGGACTCGGTGCACCGCCTGGGCCTTAATTGGATCGTGCTCGAAGCCAAGGTGCACACGATGAGCACGGAAAAAGGGCTGCGAGTAGATATCGGCATACGCCTCCTCAAATACTTCGGGTCGAATCAGGGAATCGTCGGATCGATAGGCGCGCAGGTCGCCCAGGTACCCAGTGCCGAGAAGCTGCTGGTTCGTTACATCCAAGAGGCCATGCGCTTCATCAGCAAGGATCTCGGCTCGGCGCTGCGGCACCATTCGAAGACGCACGCGCACCTTGAGTAGAGCTATGCTCACGATGCGGTTGTTCGCACATCCGGAATGGCCGGCATTTCAGGTGACTGGCGGCGATCCAGATCAACGCTCGGTCCTTGCGACGCACAGAAAGAAGGTAGTAGAATCGAACTCCCATGCTGCTGAGGGAAGCGCATTGCCGTTGCGAGGGGCCCATCGATTTCTGCTCGTTCTGGTGATCGCGGTTGCAGGCATGGGCATCGTGAGCTGCCGACGAGCACCTCGGCGCGAGTCCCACAGCCCGGCTGAGCAGGAGCAGCATTTCTCACCAGCGAAGGTCCGCTACGTGGAGGTGGTCTCACCCGGCGGACGCATCGATGAACAGTGGGTCGCCCCGGGCCAGGTAGTTCCACTGCGGAGCCGGCCCGCGAGACAGATCCTCTTTTACCGCTACCGGGGGGAATCTCATGTGGCCTGGGACGTGGTCAGTGGGGTAATCCGAGTCAACGGCCATGTGGTAGGGGTTGACTTGCGGGACGCGAAGCCGTCCGAAGCAGCGCAGCGGCTCCGAACCCATCGCTCGCAGATCGAGACAGTGCTCCTGCGGGAGGGGAGCTCGGTTCCGGCGTCGGTACGGGCAGAGCTGCTCAAGCTCCCCAGTCGATCGCTGGTGCTCGTTTGGTGGGCGTTCAGGGGACGTGCCGAGGAGTTGGCTCTGCTGCAAGAGCTCGCGCCGCGGATGGTGGGGCTGGTCATGTCCGGGCCTACCGTCAACAGCGCGATCCTCTGGACTCTGAGGAAGCTCACGCGTCTTCGCTACCTGGCGCTTCAGCTCGGCAAGCTGTCCGACGCGGACTTGACCTGCCTGACGCCGCTCGTCAAGCTGCAAACGCTCGTCCTATCCCACCAGCGCATCGGGGATGCAGGGATGATACACCTCGCAAAGCTGCCCTCACTGGAATGGTTGAACCTATCGTCCACCCAGGTCGGAGATGCAGGCTTGAAAAACCTACAGGGTGCACGTCACCTTCGAGGCATGTACCTTTCCCGGACTCGAGTCACCGATGGCGGGCTCGCACACCTGCGTTCCTTTGAGCGGCTGGAGAGCCTGCATCTGGACAACTGTGCCATCACAGACTCCGGGGTTGCTACCCTGTCACAGATGGAGGGCCTGCTCCGCCTTATCCTGAAGGGGACTCGTGTGCGCGATCCGGGGCTTGCTCACCTGAGCTCACTCCACCGGTTGCGCTCCCTCAACCTCGCGAAGACTCAGATCACAAACGCCGGACTGCGGCACTTTGACCGGCTCGACAGGCTGGTCGATCTCACACTGACCGGAACAGCGATCACAGACGAGGGAATGGTCCGTTTTTCTGGGCTCGTCAGGCTGCAGAAGCTGCTGCTCGATTCCACCAAGATCTCCGGGCCGGGCCTGCGGCACCTTCGTGGGCTTACTCAACTCCGCGCGCTCGGGCTGTCCCGGACGAGAGTCAATGACAAGGCACTGCGTCACCTCGAGCACCTGACTCGGTTGAGAGCATTGTATCTCAGTGGATCGCGCATCTCAGACGCAGGCTTGCCCCACCTGCGCTTGATGCGTGCCTTGCGAGAGCTCTACCTGTCAGTCCCCTCGTCCGCATCACACGGGCTGCGCCCGGTGGCAGGCCTGGCAGAGCTTCGTGTCCTGGGACTGTTGGGGAAGGGGATTACCGACGAGTCCCTGAATCACATCGCTGAACTCGAGTTGCTACGCACCCTGATTCTATCCCATACCCGACTCACCGATAGCGGGATAAAGCGCCTGCGTGGGCTGCGCAGCCTTCGGACCCTGATCCTGGTTCACGCCCCGGGGCTCACCGGTGGAGGTCTGAAGCACCTCACCGCCCTTCGTAATCTGAGAGCGCTGTATCTTGGCCGGACTGACGTAACCGATCAAGGGCTGAGCCACTTGAAGAAACTGAGCCGACTTCGCGCCCTGAAAATCCAAAGCCGAAAAATCACAGACAATGGCATGACTCACATCGCCGCCCTGAGGCACCTGCAATCGCTCGACGTCAGTGGATGCCGCATCGGAAACAGAGCGCTGTCACAGCTGAAGCGCCTGAACAATCTGCGGAACCTCAATCTGTCCGGGACTCTCGTGACCGACGAAGGAGTGAGAAGCATCCCTTCAGTCCCTGTCCTCCAAGTGCTCGACCTCAGAAAGACCGCGGTCAGCAATGACGCCCTGAGCAGTCTCCGCCGGCGCCTTCCGCAATGTCGCATTCTACACTGAACGCTGATGGATGCTGAACCGGCCCATCGCCCTGCGAGCTCCAACCACTACAGACGCCATTGGAGCTCGTGGAGTACAATCGGCGAATCACCGCCCAGAAGCCGAATGCCACGCCGAGGCGTCGCTCGTGGGCGTCAGCCGCAGGATGGACCAGACCATCGCATCTGAGTCGGTCACTGACAAACTCCGCCGTTGCACGTCCCCCCGCTGCACGGCAGACCTTCACAGTCCGGATCGGCACAATCCGCGAGGCCGTCGCTGTCGTCGTCGCTGGAGTTGTCGCAGGTCTCGTCTGGCCAGGCGCTGGTGTACTGGTAGATCCACGTCGCCACATTCCCATTTACGTCGCCCCCGCCGACGAACACAATCCGTTTACGGAGAGAGTCGTACGCCATGGCCGGAGTGTTCGTAGCTGGCGGTGTCGCAGATGTCACAATCTCCACCCAATCGCTGCCGTCGTACTCCCAAGTGTCCTGGAGACGATTCGACGTATCGTTGCCACCGTAGAGCACGACCCGCTGTCTTTCCGGGTCGTACGCCATGGTGTGGGAGCGACGGCTCGATGGCGCATTCGCCGTGGTCACCTGGATCCAGGTGGTCCCGTCGTACTCCCAGGTCGTGCTCACGCATCCGCCACTCTCGTTTCCGCCGAACAGCACGATCCGATCCCTGTCGGAGTCGTAGGTCATTCCCGTATCGAACTGGTCCGGAGGCGCAGCCGAGGGGGTAGCCTCCACCCAGCCCGAGCCGTCGTGGATCCAGGTGTCCGAATAGGAGGAGGCCGCCAATCCTGCGAATAGCACGGCGTTTCCGGTGGCCGCCCGGTAGGCGGTGCCAAACCGATTCCGACTAAATGGGGGCTGTGAAGAGAGAATCTCGGTCCAGGCGGATCCGTCGTACGTCCAAGTACCCGTGTTGTAGCACCAGCTCCCACCGCAACGATAGATCCCGCCGAACAGGTGGACCAGTCCCGTGGACGGCATGTACACCAGGCCGTGCGCCCGTCTGACCGGAGGCGACAACACCGGTGTCGTCTCTGTCCAGGACGTGCCATCGAACTCCCACGTGTCAGCGACGTCGGTGCTCCCCGGAGTGACCGCGCCACCGAACAGGACGATCCGGTCTCGAAGCGCATCGTACGCGATTCTGTGGCTGAACCGACCCATCGGACCCGTGGGGGTACTGTGCTCAACCCAGGCCAGGGTCTCAGCGGTGCATCCGCTCGAACAACCATCGTGGCTACGCAAATTACCGTCATCGCAAGCCTCGCCGGTGTCTGCGATACCGTTGCCACACGTCTCGTCAGACGAACAATCCGCCGAGCAGCCGTCCCCGTCGCTAGTGTTTCCGTCATCGCAGACCTCGGACCCGCAGACGAAGCCGTCACCACACCCTGTCTCCGCCGCCGAACAGTCCCCTCGACATCCGTCACAGTCGTTGTTGTTGCCGTCGTCGCAGGCCTCCCCGGATTCTTGCAGGCCGTTCCCGCAAACGGAGTCGGAACAACCGCTGGTGTCGAAGGACATACAGTCCGCAGCACACGCCAGAGTGCCTTGGTCGAAGCCCTGGCTGTCACATGTTTCGCCACCAAGCGCAGAGCCGTCACACACCTCAGGCGCGTCGACGCTGCCATCGCCGCAAGATAGCAGCGGATCACAGTTGGCCGTGTCGTAGGCACAAATCGGTGAACACGACAGAACACCACCGGGATAACCGAGGTCAGTACACGTCTGGCCACCCATGTTGCTCCCGTCGCAGTCCTCGGTCGGATCTAGAACCCCGTTCCCACAGTCCTCGGGAGCCTCACAGCTCGAGGTATCCAAGAGACAGTCATCTCCGCACACGAGCGTGCCTCCCGAATAGCCCAGGCCGATGCACGACTGCCCAGGCAGCAACTCCCCGTCGCACTCCTCGCCGACGTCCACGATCCCGTTGCCGCATAGGTCATCATTGTTGTTCAGGCCGACACCACTGTTGCCACAAGATGTAGCGGCGAACCAAGCCGAAGCCGCTAGAAACAGAACCACCGGGCGCCTCATGTGATCCTCCCGTCTGACACTGAGCGATTCGATCATCGCAGGTTTGTCGGGTGGAGGCAACCGCCCCGGCATCGCACTTCTCGTCGTTCAGCGCAGTCGGTGAGATGAGGAACTGCGCGAGCGCGGCGAGCCGTAGGAAGGCGCTACGAGTGTCGGCGCTTGCCGAGCCGTGCGATACGACCTACGAGAGGTGCTCCCCTATTGCTGCGGTCTCGCGGTTCTGCGACAATAGTCGGGCATATCCAATAGTGGGAGGCTCTCATGCGATGCAGACCGTGAATTTGAGAGTTCCTGTCATTTCCCACCATCATGACCCACCTGTTCTCGGGATCATGACTCCGGTCGAAGGGGCGGTTTTCTCAGGGAGTTGACCCACCACCCTTCGGCGAGTTTCTGAGTTTCTCGCGATCATGACCCACCCCTTGGGCGAGTTTCCCGCGGACATGACTCACCCCTGGATCGGGGCGTCAGCCGCAGGATGGACCAGACCATCGCATCTGAGGCGCCTACTGGCACACCCCGCCGTTGCACGTACCCCCACTACAAGGCAGGCCCTCGCAGTCCGGGTCAGCGCAATCCGTGAGACCGTCGCTGTCGTCATCGGTGGAGTTGTCGCAGATTTCGTCGGGCCAGGCGCTGGTGTACTGGTAGATCCAGGTATCGTCTAGATAACATCCCGGCCCGCAGCGGCCACTGAAAAGGACGACGGTGCGGTGAGCGGGGTCATAGGCCATCGCGTGGGAGTGTCTGCCTGGGGGTGACAGAGCCGGTGTCGTCTCAATCCACTCGACTCCATCGTACTCCCACGTATCGCTTCGCTCACTCCCATCGTTCCCTCCGAACAACACCACTCGTTGGCGGATCGAGTCAAACACCATGTCGTGGTTACCTCGACTTGGTGGGGATACCGACGTTGATATCTGCGTCCAAGTTGTGCCGTCGTATTCCCACGTATCGTCTCCGGGACCACCGTATCCCCCGAACAGAACGGTGACGCCTCGCGAGGAGTCGAAGGCCAGGTAGTGTTCGGCCCATCTCGCGCCCGGCGACGAGGTCGGGGTAATCTGAGTCCATCCAGACCCGTCGTATTCCCAGGTGTCTCCGAGGCCAGTCCCGTCGTCGTATCCGCCGAACAGAACCACGACACTCCGAGCTGGGTCGAAAGTTATATCGTGAGAGTAGCGCGTCGGAGGTACCGGCATCGACAAGATCGGCTGGCTCCACGTCGCCCCGTCGTACTCCCAGGTATCCGAGAGCCGTGAGGTACCATCGAATCCGCCGAACAACACCACTCGGGAGCGGATCGAGTCGTAGGTCATTGCGATGAAGTCACGAGGAGAAGGGGCAGACGGGGTTGCGGCCTGTATCCAGCTCGAACCATCGAACTCCCAGGTGTCATCGAGATAGACGGTCCAGTCTCGTCCACCGAAGAGAACCGTGCGGTGACGGTTCGAGTCGTACGCCATGGCCGGAGAGCGCCGGGGGGGTGGTGCGGGGTTGGGGGCCAACTCCAGCCATGCAGGCGTTTCCAGCGTACAGCCACTGGAACAACCGTCATGGCTTCGTAGATTGCCATCGTCACACGCCTCTCCGGACGAGGTGTCAACGATCCCGTTGCCGCACGTCTCGTCAGACGAACAATCCGCCGAGCAGCCGTCCCCGTCGCTAGTGTTTCCGTCATCGCAGACCTCGGACCCGCAGACGAAGCCGTCACCACACCCTGTCTCCGCCGCCGAACAGTCCCCTCGACATCCGTCACAGTCGTTGTTGTTGCCGTCGTCGCAGGCCTCCCCGGATTCTTGCAGGCCGTTCCCGCAAACGGAGTCGGAACAACCGCTGGTGTCGAAGGACATACAGTCCGCAGCACACGCCAGAGTGCCTTGGTCGAAGCCCTGGCTGTCACATGTTTCGCCACCAAGCGCAGAGCCGTCACACACCTCAGGCGCGTCGACGCTGCCATCGCCGCAAGATAGCAGCGGATCACAGTTGGCCGTGTCGTAGGCACAAATCGGTGAACACGACAGAACACCACCGGGATAACCGAGGTCAGTACACGTCTGGCCACCCATGTTGCTCCCGTCGCAGTCCTCGGTCGGATCTAGAACCCCGTTCCCACAGTCCTCGGGAGCCTCACAGCTCGAGGTATCCAAGAGACAGTCATCTCCGCACACGAGCGTGCCTCCCGAATAGCCCAGGCCGATGCACGACTGCCCAGGCAGCAACTCCCCGTCGCACTCCTCGCCGACGTCCACGATCCCGTTGCCGCATAGGTCATCATTGTTGTTCAGGCCGACACCACTGTTGCCACAAGATGTAGCGGCGAACCAAGCCGAAGCCGCTAGAAACAGAACCACCGGGCGCCTCATGTGATCCTCCCGTCTGACACTGAGCGATTCGATCATCGCAGGTTTGTCGGGTGGAGGCAACCGCCCCGGCATCGCACTTCTCGTCGTTCAGCGCAGTCGGTGAGATGAGGAACTGCGCGGCCGAGGCGAGCCGCAGGAAGGTGCCGTGAAGCTCGGCGATAGCCGAGCCCTGCGATGCGACGTACGTGAGCTGAGCTTTGACCTTTGGGCTTCGCGTTGATGGGCGCTACACGGTTCGCCGTATTCGATGGCAGCAGCTGCGACCCCGTCGGCACCGAGATGGCGTGCGAGTTCGACGACGCCAACAACTCTTTGAGCACAACCGCGACCTTGACCGGAGGAACCACCTACCTGATTGCCTTCTGGACCTGGTACCCCACCCATCCGATGTACGATCCGGAGATCAGCATCACCCCGCCGTAGGTCAACTTTCCGCGATCAGAGCCTGTTCGATGGCGGGTGTATGGACACGCACTGGCAGACGCCCCAGACCTCGAAGGCAGTCCGACGCATAGCCCAACGTGTCCTGGGAGAGGCCGGCCCGACTTCCGCTGGTCTTGAGGCCCAATTCGGTGCCGTCACAGACCTCCGTCATAGCTGCCGAGCCCATCGTGCCGCGTATCATCTCCGCTTACAGCCATCAAACGAACGGCATAGGCGATTGAGCGGCCTGCGAATTCCTGGCGCTTGTTGCGCAGCCGGGTCGGTTGCCACTCTCAAGGCATCGCCCGCTTCTGGGCCGAGCGGAGCCTCTCCGCAGCAGCCTCCCCCACGTGCTGCTCCATCCAGCGAACCGTCCGGATCGCACCGCTGAAGTCTCCTACCCTCACCTGGAGCATGCCCAGGTATCGCCGAATTGCGGGATCGCGGGGACGCAACCGAACGGCGCGGACAATGTGCCGGTACGCCGCCTGGAATCGCCGCCGCGCCATGAGCTGCAGCGCCCCCCGGACCAGCTGGACGGCGCTGCGCTGGGCGAGACGTAGCGAGGGCGAAGCGCCTGCACGCCGGCTAAATAGCACGGTCGGTAGGAGCCGGGCCGGCGGAGACTGTCCCGCATCGTCGTTGCCGTCCTCGCCCGCCTCGATGCTCAGGCTGGATTGGCGCATTGACGGCTTGATCTTTCGAAGGAATCGTTGGTGCTTACGATAGTGGCGCACAATAGTGGCCATCTGCGTAGCCCCAACGCCAAACCAGCGCTGCAACGTCACGACGTCGCCTCGGCGGATCTCCTGGGTGGTGTCTAGCGCCAGGCGATAGGTCGGATTATGCACCTGGATTCGACGTCGACCGGAAGCAAAGCAGATGGGCTTCTTTTCCAAGCGCACCGGCCTTCCGTCGACATGCAGCTCCGTGGCTGGTGGGACTAGCCTGAGCCGCAGGCACGCCAGGTCGTAGTGCACCCGACTTGTGCGACCAGCCTGGATGCTAAACTGGATCCGACGTCGGGAGCAGGCCTGGCAGACAACAACTAGATCGTACGTGCCGGCGGGGAGAGCTCCGTGTGTCCGGGTTACACCTCGAGCCGTCCAGCGATCACCATTCACGTAGAGCGTCGCAGGCTGCGCAATCCGAAACACCAGCGTTCCACTCCGGACGTGCGTTCGCGCCGTAGTGGGCAGCTTCTTCAGCGCCGCACGCACGAGGGTGGCAAGGTACTCTCCCGGGCGTAGACGCAGCAACTGTTGGTAGAATGTCAGGGGCACGGCTCGAATCCGTGACCCGAGTGCGCGCAGCTGCCACAACCCGCCGATTCGACTAACGTCCAATATCAGCGCGACCATCCAGTAGCGACCGGCCAGCGCGTAAAATCGCTTCTGCTCCGCTCGCTTTGCGAGGGCAATCGCACGACGAGCCAGATCCGAGTGGTTCGTAACCTCCTGGTCGTGCGGGAGCGGCGCGGCTGAGGGACTTGCTCGTGACAGCGTCTCAATCTGTGTCTTTACCCACGCCCGTTGTCCTTTGGTCAATTCGAGCGCGAGTAGACGCCGATAGGTGTGACGCGCCAGACCGAACCGCCCTGAGGCACGGTAGAGCGCCGCCAGCGCCTTGAGCACGTCCGGGTCCCGCGATCGCAGAAAACTCAAAGCCTCGTAGATGAGCGCCCGGCGGGCCGTCGGGTTGCTCCCGACTCGGTGCCGAAGCGCTGAGAAGAGCCACGAGTCCTGCACTCGTTGCGCCGAGACATCTGGCCAGCGAAGCGCCATTGGACGCACGGGAGTCTTTCCTTGCGGACACGCCACGCGAACAGGGCGTTGCTGGACCGCCTGTTCAAGCTGGCAACCTCCTACGGAAAGCCCCCCGAGCGGCACCGCAATGCACAACACTGTCGACATCCGTAGGTAAGGCACGGAAACCTCGACACGCCTACCTGGGCTCCACTTCCAATTATTTCATGCTCTGTACAAAAAACAACTGGTTCACGACCGCGGTGAACAGCTGGCAATCGTGCGTGACATTGCCTTGTCCAAGATGGATGGGAAGCGTGATCCTGGCAGCGGTGCCGTGCGCTGTTTGGCTGCCTCAATGCTGGGCTCGCCGCGGTTGCCATGCAGCTTCATCGGCTGAAGAGCGATCGATCCGTCGCACAACGCATAGCGCGTTCGTCACATCCCCGCACCGCCGGCGTGGTGGTTGGCTGCTTGCGTGTTCAGACGTCAGTTGCCTTCATGGCAGGAGGAACACCATCGGCCGCACCGTCACCGGGCCACTGGAGCGTTCAGTTGCCCGAATGCGCATCGGTCCGGAACGTGAAGCGGACAGTAGGTCTTGAGAGGCTTGTCGGCGGTGAGCACAGCATCAAGATCATTCCAGCACTCTTCCTCGTCCATTGTCTGGTGAAGGAGGTACAGTACGCATCGCGTCGACTCCGCGCCGCAGATTTTGCACACCATTCTATCCGCATAGTAGCAGACCAGCGGCTGGAGCTCCTGCTCCTCGACCCCTTCCAGTAGCGAAGCTTGCTCACCACAGGCAGAAGCGCATGTAAGAAGAGTCACTACAAGGGCTTTCAGAGCGCTTCGCCCTGCTCCCCGCACCACTTGCTTTGAGAACGAGCTCCGCATGCACATAAGACATCTGAGCAGACAAATAGTTCATGTCTCGAGCATTTGCGGTCATTGGGGCGCTGGCATCCGGAGCCGTCAGGAGCCACCCAGCAAATACGCCATCGGCAAACCGCAGGGTAGACCATGATACAATGGGATGGCGCCGACCACGGAGCAGTGCGAAATGGGTTTCTTCACCGGATTCAAAGGCTGGGGATCACCAAGCAAGTCGTCACAGCGCTCCTATCACGAACGAGGAGCGATCAGTCGCCTCGAAGCGGCAGGCGACGATGTGGTGGCACCAAAGGGTACGGGGTTTTGGGACACCCATGGTCGCCTGAGCATCCGGTGTGTGGTGGGCGGCGTGCTCTCTTCAGCGGCCGGCGTCGGATTACTTCTGCTCAGCCCTCCAACGAGTGGCCCGAGATCCGTCTTGCCATCCCTTGTCATCGCGGTCTTCGCCCTGTCAGCACTCACATGTGCCGCTGTCCCCCTTGCACTGTACCACCGTCATCGCCGTCTGCAGCGTATCATTGTCGAGGTTGGTGAGTCGGCACCTCCACCAGACGAAGATCGAGGCTCAACATCGCGCTCCCAGTGATCGTCTCCCGCACGTTTACACGCATCCATCACATACCGAATCCCCGGCTTCCTTGACCCTTGTTCCTGGCTCTCCAATAATAGAATATTGGAGCAGACTCGTGCGAAATTGCTTTTTAGCGCTGTTGTCCATGGCGGTGGTCTGTGCTGGCTCCTGCAAGGAGACCAAGCGTCAGCGGCAGGGGCTGAGCAACAAGGACAAGGCCTGGATACTGTCGCTGAAAGACCGCAAGGCCGGGGATCTGGATCGGTGGGATCTGCGACAGCTTACGTGGAAAGCGGCAAGCCGTCGTCGAAGCCACAAGCCTTGGAAGAGATGGCTGCCTCTACTGAAGAGGCTGCTCGAGCGGACTCCGCAGACAGATTCCTATGCATGGGTAGATAGGGACCTGCTTCGCACGATTTGTCCAGCAATGAAGTCAGACGTCATTGATAAGCTCGTCCAACCCGCCAACGGGGCGACCTACTACCCCGCACTCTGGAAGAAGTGCGCCTTCGGACGGCTGAAGTTAATCAAACCACCGGAGTACGGCCGATGGCCGGGTCTCAGCCTGCGGGTACTCATGCTCTACTACTATCTACACCGCGTAGAGCGCCTTTCGGATCCCATTGCGCGACGATTGTGTCGCGCCTGGATTCGGGAGCATCCGAGAATCTCCGCGGGCTTTCCAGATGTGGGGCGGTACGAGCTGCCCAAGGGTAGCTCACAGACGCCGCTGCTACCGGCCGTCGATCTCCACATCGGCAAGCTCCGATTCTCCCTGAGATACGGAGAGCAAACGTTCTCCTTGGACAACGGTCCGGTGAAGGTCACAACCCAAAACTGGCGCAAGGCAGGGGAGCAGTGCCCCGGCAGCCCGCGCGGCTGCTTTCCACACCTGTATGTCGCCTTAAAAAGGGTCACGGGAAGGCACCCGGCGTGGGGATTCCCGCCGTTGGCCATATTCGCCGACCGTAGGACGCAGGTGGCGTTGCTCAAACGAGTCGTTCATACCGCTGGTCACGCGGGCTTCAAGGTCATCCAGCTCGTCACCCGCGGGCCCAACGGCGAGCCACAGGTGAATCTGTTGCGCCTCCCCTGGCCCTCGTGCCCACCAAACCAAGCTCCGGGCGCTGCAACCGCGTCGGGGACGAACGTCATCTTGCGCAACGAGATGGTCGCTCACAGCCGCGGAGGAGCTGAGCTTCGACCGATTGGGTTCAAGGAAACGACGCTGGTCATCAAGCGAGACGGATACCAGATTCCTTTCGCCGGCGGTCGGGTCTTTACTTCGCTACCAGCGCTGGTGAATCACCTATGGTCAGTCTTTACCGAAACGAACCGATACGACAGCGCTCCCTTCAATTGCCTGAAGCGATCGATCCGGATCGTGGCGGAGAAGAGCATTTCCTACGAGAAGCTGATCCAAGTGCTGGATGCGATTCGCCACGTTCCCCTGACCGCCAAGAACCCAGTACCCAAGATGAGGCCGTGGCCGTTTGGGTGTCAGGAGCAGATCGGGCCCGCTCGACGCCACTTCTACCTGCCGGAGAGCAGCGAGAAAAGAAACTGCCTCTACTACAACGTCTCCCTGGCGTTGGAGTCGCCCTAGACCTTAAACAAGCGAAGGTATGGCACATGGTGCCGGCGCTGAGGGGACCGCCGGGGCGTGCGCGCACCTCGACGGTGCTGCCCCGCGCCCTGCCTCCCTCTGTTTCCTTGCTTCGTTGATGACCTCTACTTTCGGCTACAGACGTTGACGCTCCCGTCGATCACCAGCGCGTGATGCTCTGGCTCGACGCCGCCTACGCCCGCAGCCACCCGGGAGCCGCCGAGGGGCCGCACGCGATGCTCGCCGTCACCGACACCGGCTGCGGTATGCCCGCAGAGATCCGAGACCAGATCTTCGAGCCCTTCTTCACCACCAAGGGCGACGCGGGGGGCACGGGCCTCGGCCTCGCCACGGTTTACGGGATGGTCAAGCAGCACGGCGGCAGCATCTGGGTTACTCCGAGCCCGACGCGGGCACCACCTTCAAGGTCTACCTGCCCCGCGCCGAGAAGCCAGGCCGCTCGAGCAAGATCTGTCGCGCCGCCGAGCACGACTCCTTGCGCGGCGGTCAGGAGACCGTGCTCGTGGCCGAGGACGAGGCCTCGGTCCGCAAGCTCGCCGTGCGCATGCTCCGCCAGCTCGGCTACACGGTGCTCGAGGTCCTCGACGGCCTGGAGGCCATCACCGTGGCGTCGCAGCACCCCGACCGGATCCACCTGCTGCTCACCGACGTGGTGATGCCCAACTGCGGCGGGAAGGTGGCCGCGGAGCGCATCCGTCGCGATCGCCCCGACCTCCGGGTGCTCTACATGTCCGGCTACACCGACAACGCCATCGTGCACCACGGTGTGCTCGACACGGACACGCAGTTCCTTCCGAAGCCCTTCCCACTCGACGACCTCGCCCGCCGCGTCCGCGAGGTGCTGGATGGAGAGAGCTGAGCCCTGCTCAGTGCCCAGGTACCCAGTGCCCACGTGCCCACGTGCCCACCCAGTGCCCAAGCGAATCCTCGCCGGATCGTAACGGCGCGTAATCCTTGGTACGGACTGGACACTGGATTGGTCGGTGAGAATCGGGAAAAGGCTCGGAATGATTGGAGTCTTTGAAAATCCGGGATGGGTTCAATTCCCGGTGGGGTCACTTAGCCCGGTACGTTTACGTACCGGGTTTTTTTATGGTTTTTCGTTATTGCTCCAGGGAAATCAGGGCTCCTTTCTGCTCGGTGCCGCCAGGGTGCCGCTGGGCCGGCTGATCAAGCACGGCTACCGCGTTTCGGTTCACGTCAGGGCTTAGGTGCGCGTAGCGCATGGTCATCTGGATGGTAGTGTGCCCCATCAACTCCTGAACAGCTTTGAGGGGCACTCCCCGCATAACCAAATGGGACGCGAAGGTGTGGCGCTTATCCAGCGCGCTTGATAATCGCCATTATCCCGCCCCCCGGATTATCCCGCCTCATGTCAGAATTCCGCGGAGGTCGGCCTCAAATGAGTTGTGGAGGCGGGATAATCACAGGTTGTCGAGGAACGTGAGGAGATCGTCGCTGGGTACGAATCGCTCGGGGCTGAGACCGCTTGTCTTTGTATGCGCAAGTGCCCGCTCCTTGAGCTGCATGTCAGCGTGAAGGTAGATCTGGGTGGTCTCGATGGACTCGTGTCCAAGCCAGAGTGCGATGACGGTGCGATCCACGCCGTTTTGTAGCAGCTGCATTGCTGTCGTGTGGCGCAACGCATGTGGAGTGATCCGCCTGTCCGCGAGGGATGGGCACTGCTCCTTTGCGGTGTCGTTATGCTTCACAACGCGGCGCTTGATCGCATCTTCGGTGAGACGCCCGCCGCGGGAGCTGGGGAAGACCGGACCATCGGGCGCTGAAGGACTTTCGCGCATCCACGCCTCGAGGACTTGAGCAGTATCGGGGCGCAGCGGAGTACAGCGCAGTTTCCTTCCCTTGCCGTAGCAACGCACATGAGCACCGGTGCCCAGAGCTACGTCTTTGCGGCGTAGGGCGGACAGCTCGGATACTCGCAGGCCGGTTTGGATGGCCACAAGCAGTAGTGCGCGATCGCGACGCCCGAGCCAGGTGTCAGCATTTGGAGCGTCGAGGAGCGCTTCGATTTCTTCCTCGGAAAGGAACTCCACTGTCCCGCGTTTGAACCGCTTGCTCGGGATCGCAAGCACGCGTTGACAGTGAAGCGCGTGTGCTGGCTCGGCGAACGTTACGTAGCGGAAGAACGAATGGAGCGCGGCGAGACGCACGTTTCGGGTTCGAGCCGAGTTACCACGCTCCACTTCCAGGTGCTCGAGAAAATCGCAGAGAAATTCGGCGTCGAGGTTGGAGAGCTCGAGCCTGGAAGGCGGGCGACCGAGGCGTTCGGCGCCGAAGCGCAGCAGCAGACGAAAAGTGTCGCGGTATGCACGCACGGTATGCGGACTCGCCTGCCGCTGCTTGAGAAGACGGTCTGTGAAGAAAGTCTGCAGCAGCGCGGGGAAGGCAGATGTACTCACGACTGGTCCTCCCGCGGTTTTGTTGCCCGTTCGGTGGCGAGCTGCAGGAGCTCCGGAACGGCCTCGATGTACCAGTAGGTGTCGGCGACATGGGCGTGACCGAGGTAGGTCGAGAGCTTCGGGAGCTCTCGCTCGACATCGCGGCCCTCCTGGTACCAGCGGACAATCGTCTTCACGGCGAGTCGATGCCGCATGTCATGGAGCCTTGGTCCTCGTCCGTGACGTGTGGGGCCTGGCGGACGGAGACCGATTGTGCGTGAGACGAGGGCGAAATTGTGGCGGGAGCCATCCTGCGTGATACGAGTGCCGCGATCTGCGAGGAGAAACGCTGGTGATCTGGGGTGACCGACAATGGAGTCCCGTCGCCGGGCATACCGCCGCAGGGCCTCGCGCGTGGAGTCATGGATAGGAACGAATCTGGACTTGCCGAACTTCGCGCGTCGTATCGTGAGGACCCCCGAGCTCAGGTCCACATCATCTCGGTCGAGCGCAAGCGCCTCACCATGACGCAGACCGGTGACGGAGAGCAGCGCGAACAACGTGCTGTAGGTGTATCCGCGAATTCCCTCAGACGAGCTCAGCCGTGCCGCTTCGTAGACGATACTCTCGATCTCTTGATCGCTGTAGATGTAGGGCGGGCGCCTTCGGGACTGCTCCGGAAGCAGTCCCAGAGGAGGGACTTCGGTGCGCGGGTCCACGGTACTCAGCCACGCCAAGAAACGCCGGACGTCGGCCAGACGTCGTGCCCAGTTTGCAGCAGTGGAGGCGGTCGGTTCCATCGCCCAGCGGAGGGCAAGCTCGGTCGTGACGACGGTCGCGCCCTCACGCTCAAGGAACTCGACGAAGTGGCGCAGGTGCGCGCCT
>Ga0272441_10004151_pt1 | contig 26654 bp, 23 predicted proteins | sample SSMProp6N_FD_193582 | JGI IMG/M metagenome (GOLD analysis project Ga0272441, IMG submission 193582) | Marine sediment archaeal communities from Little Sippewissett salt marsh, Falmouth, MA, United States - SSM-Prop-6N | ecosystem: Environmental > Aquatic > Marine > Wetlands > Sediment ... | reverse complement strand
CCAGCCATCGGTTTTTTTCGATGAAAAAGGATATCAAAAAGGCAACCGCAATCGTCAGGGCAAAGACGGAGCTGAGAGAATAGCGGGGGACATAGGTCACCAGGCCTCCGAACAAAAGCCAGGAAGGCAGGGCCCAAACCAAAATCAGGCCGAACAGAGCACGGGATTTGATTAACACAAAGGTTAAGCCAAGGAGGATAAGCCCGATCCCCCAAGGGGTAAAAGTGAATAGGGTGTGTTTGAGGCTGATCGGCAAAGCAAAGGCCGCCCAATCGGTGAACACCTCTTCGGATAAGGTCCCGAGGGTTCCGTCGTCGATCACGATCCGTTGGTGCGTGTGGAGCATGGGAAGATAAAAGAAGACGAAAATAAGGGAAAGAATGAGAAAAAAAACAGTAACATCTTGAATGCGCGACCGGCTCTTCGGTGTGCCGGGGCCGGGGAGCGTGCGTGCCAGGATCACATAGCTTAAAAGAAAAAGCAGAATGGTGTTTTGAGGCCGGGCAGCAAGCATCAATCCGGCTGATGAGGCACTGAACCATAAGAAGACATAACGGTCATGATCGATGTATTTCAGGAGTAGGTATAGGCTTGCGAAAAAGAAAAACAGCGATGGCATATGGCTGTTGCCGAATACGGAGGCGGCCCAAAACAGCGGGTGAACCATAACCAGTCCAGCGCTGCAAAGGGCGACCGTTCGATCGGCGATCCTTTTGACAACCAGATAATAGAGAACAATCGAAAGAGAGCTGAATACGGCGCTAAGGCTGTTGATACTCAGGGCTGGATTCGTCACGCCGAGTAGTTGCCCGATTTTTAAGAATAAGGCCCCTAACAGGCCTGTCAGCGGATAGCCGACCAAATGCAGATAATGCATCTGTCCGGTCGCGAGAATCTTGGCGGCCTGGATGCTCAGGAATAAATTATCCGTATGATAGAACCCTTTTCCGATGACCATATAACGCAGGGACAGGCTAACGATCAAGAGCATCCCGGTAATCAAAAGAGGATGGGTTTGTTTTTTCGGATTGTTATTCGGCATATTATTTAAGGCGGATGTTTGATCCGCCTGATTTATCGAAGGAAAATTTCATACAGGCCTTCGCGATAAAAATAAAGATCCAGCACGCCCGGATGCCAATCTTCCATGATCGCCTCGCCGATCAATTCCACATGATATTCTCTTTGCAGGGCTTTAAAAAAGTGTTGTTTGGGATCGTAGGCCATCAACGCCGAGCGGGTAACGTAAAGGGGTATGCCTTTGATCAGGATGGCCCGCAATGTCGCCAGCTCTGCTTCAATCCGTTTGGCATCTTCGGATCCGTAGGTCCGATGGGCAAATTTGATCACCGGAGGATTCCGGGTCTCACGGCCGGAGAAATGCCGGATGATGGCAGACATGTCCTGGCAGATGATGATCGACTCCGGACGGGTCTGTTCTTTGACCCAAAGACCGAAGTCTTTCATCACATCATTCTGATGCCTGAAAAGGAGCGTATGGGAGATACGCGCAAACAACAGAAAGAGCAGGAGGCAATAAAATACGGCGCCGCCCACCTGTCTCTGCCTGCTTTTTTCCATCTGTCTCGCTAAAAAATATCCAATCGGGATTGTCAACGCGATGACGGTGCCCTGGGTATAACGGGGGACATAGGTCAGGAAGCAACCGTAAAATAACCATAAGGGCAGGGCTAAACAGAGAATAAACGCAAATAATCGCAGGCTTTTATGAAGGACTGTTGCCAGCCCCAGGACGATAAAGATCGTGCCGAGCGGGGTAAAGGTGAGCAGGATATGCCGCAAGGTAAGCCATAAGGGCAAGGTGTCCATATTCGGCAGGACTTGTCGTAAAAGCGATTCGAAAGATTGGTGATGAGCCGTCAATCCCGGTTGCGACAACAGCAGGGGCCCGAACAAAAGCAAGACGGTAACGGTGGTGATCGCCAGGAACGTGAAAAATTTTTTTATTTTAGAAAGAACCGGGCTGATAACGGATTCGGGATGGATCCGGATCCAAAAAATATAACTGAAAGGGATCAGGAGGATGATATTTTGCGGCCGAGCGGCAATCATGCATCCGGCACAGACCGCACTGAACCATAAATAGATGTTGGCCCGAACGGTTTTCCCATAAAAACGGGAAAGGTGAAGGAGGTAAAGCCCGGTAAAAAAGAAAAACAGCGAGGGGGCATGGCTGTTTCCGAAAACCGAGGTTGCCAGGCTGACAGGATGGACGAGGATAATAGCCGCGCTTAAGAGCGCGGTTAAGGGATCAAAGATTTTTTTAATCAGAAAATAAAAGACAACGATGGTCAGGCTGTTGAACACCACGCTCATGCTGTTAATGCTGAAGGCGGGATCGGTGATGCCGAGCAGCTGGCCGATCTTTAGAAATAAGGCGCCCAGCAAGGCGGTCAGTGGATAGCCGACCAAATGCAGATAATGCATCTGGTGGGTTGCCAGGATTTTTTCGGCCTGGATCGCGAGAAACAGGTTGTCGGGGTGGTAGAATCCTTTTCCGATCAGGGATAGCCGCAAGCTCAGCCCGATGGCCAGCAAGGCGAATGGGATGAGGATGTTTTGAACAATTAATTCTCGGATTTTGATGGGCATAATTTGTTTTGCTTTATTGAGACCATTTTATAAATTTTTTAGGGAAAGTGCACGGAAAATCCGTTAATTTCGAATATGAAGATGTTCGACGCTTGCAGCTCAATATGTTATAATGCAGCCCGTTAGGGTCATCAGGGTTTATTATCCAGAAACAGGTTATCACAGGCAGTTAGAAAATGGACGACAGAGGTAGAAAATCAGCTGAAAAAAACGGTCCTGCCCGTGGCCCGGATTTTATCCGTGAGATCATTCTGCATGATCAGGAAAAGAAAAAAAACAACGGGCGGGTTGCCACCCGGTTTCCTCCGGAGCCCAACGGATTTTTGCATATCGGGCACGCCAAATCGATAAATCTCAATTTCGGGATCGCCGCGGAGTTCAAGGGGACCTGCAACCTGAGGTTTGACGATACCAATCCCTGCAAGGAGGAGCAGAAATATATCGATTCCATCAAGGAAGATATACGCTGGCTGGGCTTTGACTGGAGCGAGCGGGAATATTATGCTTCGGATTATTTTGAACAGTTGTTTGATTGGGCTGTTCAGCTGATCAAGTCCGGCAAGGCCTATGTGGATCACCTTTCGGCGGATGAGATCCGCGAACACCGCGGGACCTTGACCGAGCCGGGCCGGCCCAGCCCCCATCGCGACCGTTCCGTTGAGGAGAATCTGCGGCTTTTCGAAGATATGCGCAATGGCAAATTTAAGGAAGGTGAATGTGTTCTGCGTGCCAAGATCGACATGGCCTCGCCTAATTTGAACCTGCGCGATCCGGTGATGTACCGCATTTATCACGAGGCGCATCCGCGCACCGGCGCTAAATGGTGCATTTATCCGACCTATGACTGGGCGCACGGCCAGTCGGATTCCATTGAAAAGATCACGCATTCGATCTGTACCCTGGAGTTCGAAAATCACCGCCCCTTGTACGATTGGTTCGTGGAAAATTTAGGCATTCATCATCCGCAGCAGATCGAGTTTGCCCGGTTGAATCTGACTTACACGGTTATGAGTAAGCGCCGGCTCTTGCAGCTGGTGGATGACGGCCATGTGCGCGGCTGGGATGACCCCCGCATGCCTACGATTTCGGGCTTGCGGCGGCGGGGTTACACGCCCGAGGCCATACGTGAATTTTGCGCGCGCATTGGCGTGGCTAAGGTCGAAGGTACCGTGGACATGGCCTTGCTGGAGCATTGCGTGCGGGATGATCTGAACAAACGCGCCCAGCGGGTCATGGCGGTTTTGAAACCGCTGAAGGTCGTGATCACGAATTATCCAGAAGGCAAGACCGAGGAAATGGATGCGGTTAATAATCCCGAGGACCCGACGGCCGGGACCCGTAAGGTCCCGTTTTCAAAGATCTTGTATATTGAGCAGGATGATTTTTTTGAGAATCCGCCGCCGAAGTTTTACCGTTTGAGCCCGGGCCGCGAGGTCCGCCTGCGCTACGGATACTTTATCAAATGCGAAAAAGTCATTAAGAATGCTGACGGTGTTATCCAGGAGGTGCATTGCACCTACGATCCGGCGACCCGGGGAGGCAATGCCCCGGACGGCCGCAAGGTGAAAGGCACGATTCATTGGGTCTCGGCCTCGCATGCGATTTCCGTCGAGGTCCGCCTGTATGACCGCCTGTTTACAAAGGAAAATCCGCTCGACGATAAAAACGCGGATTACACCGCCTGCCTGAATCCGGGCTCGCTCGAAATCCTTACCTCCTGCCGACTCGAGCCCGGCTTGATCGATGCTCGGCCGCAGCAGCGGTTCCAGTTCGAGCGCCTGGGATATTTTTGCGTTGATCCGGACAGCGCAGGGGCCCAGCTGGTTTTCAACCGCACGGTTTCCCTGCGGGATTCCTGGGCCAAGATCGTCAAGAGCCAGAAACCGTCCAAGCGTTAAATACATGAATTCACGCACCGATAAGGCCGACCGCATTACCATCCTGGGATTTTTGGTTAATCTGCTTTTGGTGGTTTTTAAGGTTATGGCCGGATGGTGGGGGAACAGTACCGCGATTATTGCGGACGCCTTTCATTCTTTTTCGGATCTTTCCACGGATGTGGCTACATTTTGGGGCGTGCGTGCGGCCGGTCGACCTGCAGACCGAGGCCATCAATATGGGCACGGCAAGATCGAAACACTGGTTTCAATGACGATCGGTGTCGTGTTGATTTTTGCGGCTTTTAAGTTGGTGAGCGTCGGATTCGGGAATATTTGGGCGGCCGTGAGGAGAGCGATCCTTCCTCAGCCCGGATGGATTGCGGTTTTGGCCGCGGGGGTATCGATTATCCTTAAAGAATGGATTTATCGGCGGACGGTTAAAATCGGGAAAGAGATTGACAGCGATGCCCTCATAGCCAATGCCTGGCATCACCGTTCGGATGCCTTTTCTTCCATCGCTGTTATGGCTGGTATCAGCGGGGCGATCTTGCTGGGAGAGTCATGGCGGGTGTTGGACCCTTTGGCGGCCGTTGTTGTGAGTGTTTTTATTTTTAAGGCCGGATTAGGGATATGCCACGAATCGATTAATGAGCTTTTGGATGCTTCTTTAGATGCTGAAACCGAGGCGGAAATTTTTCGTGTCGTTCAGAGTATCCCCGGTGCCGAGCACCCGCATAATTTGAAAACCCGACGGATCGGCAACAAGATCGCGATCGAAATCCATGTGCGGGTAAAACCCACGTTGAGTATTGTGCAGGCCCATGACATCTCCACCCAGATCGAACATTCCCTGCGTTCACGGTTCGGTCAGGATATTTTTATCTCTGTCCACGTCGAACCGCTTAAGACTTTTTCATGATACATCGGCCAGTTTTTTGATCAGTTCCTCAGCCACTTTCTTGCCCGATAAAAGCATCCCGCCGAAGACCGGACCCATGCGTGGATCGCCGCACGCGGCATTGGCGCCCATGCCGATCACATAAAGTCCGGGGCAGATTTCGATCGAGTTGCTCACGGTCCGTTCCTCGCCCACATCCGCCCACATGGATTGTTCGCCCACAACCTTGCCCGTAGGTGTTTTTAATTTCAGGCCTGATTTACGCTCGGCCACGCGCACGATTTCGCTGTCATGGCCTGAGGCATCCACCACGTAACGGGCCTTGATGGTCAGGGGGTCCACGTGCAGTTTGACCAGTTCCACCGGGGTCCAGTTCAGCACCAGGCCGGCAATGCGGTTTTTGCGGATCATCACGTCAACCGCGCTGATGCAATTAAATATGGTGGCTCCGGCCTGAATGGCCTTGGCGCACAGCATGGCGACTGACTCGAGCGAATCAGCGGTGTAATAATTTTCTTGATACCTGACTGAGCGGATATTGAATTCATCCAGGATGGCCTTGGCCTGTTCCTGGATCACGATTTCATTGAACATCATACCGCCGCCCCACATGCCGCCGCCCACAGCCAACTTACGCTCAAAGATCGCAACCTTAATATTTTCACGGGCCAGATAATAAGCGCAGCACATGCCGGCCGGGCCGCCGCCCACAATCGCGACGTCCACATCCAGATGGTTGAGCATCTTTTTGGAATAGTTTTCGATGATGGCCTTGGAAATGGTGATCTCGTCTAACGGCATGGCAGGCTCCTTTTTCAAACTCTGTTAATGAAAAAACCCTTATGCCCGGGACACCGCCGGCATAAGGGTCTGTGTTTTGTCTCCCTCCGCTGGCATTACCCAGATCAGGTTCTTCGGGTCACCCGCTGTCAGCAGGACTCTCAGGCCGTGTTACGACCTCCCCGTGTTAATGAATGTATAATACGTCTTTGATCTTTTCTGTCAAGATATTTCGCGCAGAGGACGGAAGGATGTATACTAAGTCATAAGGCCATGACGATCAATAAACGAAATATTTTAATCACCCTGATCGCCGGGTATATGTATCTGCTCGGCCTGGTATTGATCGGGCACACGGTTTATCCTCGGATCGATAAGGGCATCAAGCGCAACCTTTACCGGCAGGTTCAACTGCGGCTCAACGAACTTGAGCAGATCCTGGAGCGCAACCGGTTCAGCGACCATGATTCGCTCGAGTTCTTCGACGAGCACCGCTCGGATCTGTTGGTTTTGATGCGGCGATTCAAGCGCACGCAAATGGGCCGCACGCCGATTCTGGTCGTCGGCATTGTCGCTGTCGCTGTTCTTGCTGGATTGCTTTTTATGATCTCGGGCACGGCCCTGATTCGTCATTCCCCCCGCACCCGCAAGGCCTTTGTATGGGCCTATTGTATTTATGGGATCTATTTTGCTCTTTATGTCCTGAATGGCTATTTCGAGATTCAGTTTTTGGATAGAACATCGGTTGAGCTATGGCAGCTGTCCTCACTTTTCGAGCCGGATATGGGGGAATTGCGATATGTCCCGCTTGTCAAATCCTTGTCGAATTTTGCGGTTACACGGCTTGCTGTTTTTGCTGTCGTTAATACGTTTATCGGCGTGATCATCCCTCTTTACGGTCTAACCCGTCCCGCCCTAAGGCCTGTCGGGGATCAGCAGCGATAACCGGCTATGATTTTGGCCGTCCGTCCTTGACAAAACGACCGACTTGTTTTATATTGGTAATGAAAATCATTGTCAATAAGGAGGATTTATGCCCCGCGCCCGCTGGCAGCGTTGCCGCCGGTATGATATGCGCAGCGAAGGTTATCGCCTGACCCGGCCCCGTCAGGTCATCCTGCAGGTCCTGGAAAAAGCGTCTGAATACCTAAGCGCCGAAGATGTCTATCTCAAGGTCCACGCCGTTTATCCCCATATCGGCTTGACCACGGTTTACCGCACGCTGGAGTTTCTGACCGCGCGCGGGGTCGTGGCCAAGTTTCATTTCGGGCACGGCCGGGCCAAGTTTTCTTTATCCGAGGCATATAAGGGGATCGGTCATTATCATCAGCTGGTCTGCACGCAATGCTCGCGGGTCATTAATTATACCGAATTTATGGGTGATGAATTGAAGTTCATCAAGAAGGCCGAAGAGGGCTTGTCAAAAAAGTACAAGTTTAAAATCAATGATCATGTGATCCAGTTTACCGGCCTGTGTGAAAATTGTCGCAAGGATCGCAAAGGCAAAAAGGAGTAAATCATGAGATATGTGATATCCGCCGACGCGGGCCAAGTGTCGGCGCATTTCGGACGCTGTCCGCAGTTCACGATCGTGGACATCGAAAACAACGAAGTAACTCATCGCGAAACGATTGCCAATCCCGGGCATATGCCGGCGTATTTGCCGGAGTTTTTTCATCAGCAGGGCGCGGCCTGCATCGTGGCCGGGGGCATGGGCCAGCGGGCCCGGATGCTTTTTGACGAAAAAGGCATTCGGACCGTGACGGGAGTCAGCGGATCAATCGAAGATGTGACCGCGGCCATCGTCGCCGGAACGTTGTCGGGAGGCGAAAACAGTTGCATCCCTGAATCCGGAAAAGGGTACGGTCTCGACAAACAACGCTGCGATCATCCACATTCATAAATGAAGGAGGGGAGCTTATTATGAAAATATGTGTAACCGCTCAGGACAAAGACTTGAATACGTCCGTTGATCCGCGTTTTGGACGCTGCGGGTATTTTTTGATCATTGATACCGAAAGCCTGAGTTGTGAGGCCATCGAGAATCCGAACCGCGAAACCGGCGGCGGGGCTGGGATCCGTTCGGGCCAGATGATGTCCGCCAACCAGGTTGAGGCGGTTTTGACCGGACACATGGGCCCCAACGCCTTTCGCACGATAGCGAGCGAGAATATTCAGATTTTTTTGGGGATAGCCGGCCCTGTCCGCGAAGTCGTCGAGAAATTTAAGCAGGGGCAGTATCAGCCTGCCGGGGCGCCTGACACGGGCTCGCATCAAACCCCGTTATCATAAGATAAATTTGATTTGATCAAGCGTGGACCAATATGATTATTTCCGTTGCCAGTGGAAAAGGCGGGACTGGGAAAACCACGATTGCAACCAGTTTGGCCCTGTCTCTTGACCGGGAGCTTCAATTTATTGATTGCGACGTGGAGGAGCCCAATGCCCATATATTTTTAAAGCCGGAAATCAATGCGTCCGAGACCGTCGGTTTACCGGTGCCGCGCATCGATCCCGGCCGGTGTGTTTTATGCGGGCATTGTCAGGAGGTCTGCGCTTATAATGCGATCGCGGTGACGTCCTTGCAGGTTCTGACCTTTCCCGAATTATGTCATAGTTGCGGGGCGTGCGCGCTGTTATGCCCGCAACAGGCGATCGAGGAGATCCCACGCGAGATCGGGACTTTAGAAACCGGTGCCCTGCGGACTTTTTCGGGCCGGGCCATCCGTTTTGTTCACGGCCGCCTGAATCCCAAGGAAGTCGCCACCCCGCATTTGATCCGGCAAGTCAAAGCACGGATCGAACCCGATAGCCTGGTCATCATGGATGCCCCGCCGGGCACGACCTGTCCGGTGGTCCAGACGATCAAAGATTCGCACTTTTGTATTTTGGTCACCGAGCCGACTCCGTTCGGTTTTCATGATTTGAAATTAATCATCGAATTGCTGAAGCAGATCCGGATCCCGCACGGGGTTGTCATTAATCGGTGCGATATCGGCGACCGCCAGGTCGAATCCTTCTGCGAAGAGCAACAGATCCCGGTTTTGATGCGCATTCCGTTTTCCCTGGATATCGCGCGCATGTATTCTCGGGGGGTCGCCTTGATCGAGGCCGACCGTCAATATCGCCGGAAATTTCAGGAGATGTTTGAAATAATTGAGCCGAGGGCCTTACAGCCGGATTCACTTCAATAGAACGGCAGGATGATGAAAACCATTGTAATCATAAGCGGTAAAGGCGGGACCGGCAAGACCGTGACCTGTGCTAGTTTTGCAGCCTTGGCCCGCAACCATATATTAGTGGACTGTGATGTAGATGCCGCTGATCTGCATTTGTTGCTGCACCCGCAGGTCCGGGAAAAACATATTTTTCAGAAAGGCCAGACCGCCCGGATTGATGCGGCGCGGTGCCTTCAATGCGGCCAGTGCCGGGGGCGCTGCCGGTTTCAGGCTATCCGCGCCGATTTCCAAGTGGATGCTTTGGCCTGCGAAGGTTGCGGTTTGTGTGCCCGGATCTGTCCGACCGGGGCGGCGGTCATGGAAGATAATACCTGCGGGCAGTGGTATCTGTCCGAAACGCGATACGGTCCGATGGTGCATGCGGACCTTTATCCGGGTGAGGAGAATTCAGGAAAGCTGGTAGCCAAGATCCGCGAAGCGGCGGCAGAGGAGGCGCAAAAGCGCGGCCTCGAGTATGTGATTGTTGACGGATCTCCGGGGATCGGGTGCCCGGTCATCGCGTCTTTATCAGGCGCGGACCTGGCCGTGATCGTGACCGAGCCGACTTTAAGCGGTATTCATGATATGGAGCGGGTGATGACCGTGGCCCAGCATTTTCGGATCCCTACCCGAGTGGTGATTAACAAATACGACTTAAATGAAGTTAATACCCTTAAGATTGAGGATGATCAGCGTTCAAAAGGAAACGAAATCCTCGGCCGGATTCCTTTCTCGAAGACCGTGCCCGAATCCGTTGTCCGGGGGGTTCCATTGGTCGAATACGCGCAAAATGACGCGGCTCGTGCTATGCGGAATCTTTGGCAAGCGATACAGGTATACCTTGTTGAAGAATCGGTTGCGAAGAAGGACGCGTCATGAAAACGTATTTTGAATGTTTCCCCTGTTTTTTCCGTCAGGCGCTTGAGATCGGGCGGTTGCTTAAGCTGAAGGACAGCCAGCAGAAAGAGTTTATCAATGAAGTGGCGGCCTTGATTCCGGAGTTTTCGATCGAGTCCACGCCGCCGGAAATGGCGCGTCAAATATATCAGGTGATCACAAAAAAGTACGGAGCCATCGATCCCTACCAGGAGATCAAGGTCCGCAGCAACCGCCGGGCGCTGGAGTTGTATCCGGCCATGCAAGAAATCCTGGATGGGGCGCAGGACCGGCTGCTGACCGCGGTGGAGATCGCGATCGCGGGCAATATTATTGATTACGGAGTCAAGAACAGTTTGGATATCGAGCATGAGATCGAAAAACTGCTCCGAGAGGGATTTACCGGTGCGGACCGCCGCATTTTTGATTACGGGCATTTTGAAGCGGATCTGAAGGCGGCCGGCAAGATTTTGTATATCGGCGATAATGCCGGCGAGATTGTTTTTGATAAGCTTTTGGTTAACGAGATTGTGGAAATGGACAAGAAAATTATTTTCGGGGTGCGGGGCAAGCCGATTATCAATGACGCGGTGATGGAGGATGCCCGGGCCTGCGGTCTGGACCTTCTGGTCCCGGTCATTTCCAGCGGGTTGGATGCGCCCGGAACGATCCTGCCGTTATGCTCGTCTGAATTTCAGGATGCTTTTCGCCGCGCGGATCTTATTATCAGCAAGGGGCAGGGGAATTTTGAGACACTTTCGGACGAGCCGGGAAATATTTATTTCCTGTTCAAGGCCAAATGCCCGGTGGTGGCTGACAAGGTCGGCGCGCATCTGGGCGATATCGTTTTGAAAAAATGCAGATAAAGATTTTATACGATAATAAAACGCAAAGCAGGTCTTTGGTCAGCGGCTGGGGATTCTCCTGCCTGATCACAGACAGAATCTTATTTGACACAGGCGAAAACTGGGAGTATCTTAACAAAAATAGCGAGCGCCTGCAGATTGATTGGGGCCAACTTAAGGCGGTTGTCATCTCGCATGACCATTGGGACCATACTGGCGGGTTGAACGGCCTTTTAAAAAAAGTGAAGGGTCTGACGGTTTACGGATTGGCCGGGTTTGATCCGGCTATCAAGCAGGATGTTGTTTCAGCCGGGGGGGATTATCGTGAAGTACAGGCGAAGGATCTAATTGCACCCGGGATTTATACAACCGGGGCGCTGACCGGCGACTATAAAACCCGGCCGATTGTTGAACAGGCCTTGATGCTGGATACCGCGCACGGGATCAGTGTGGTAACCGGCTGTGCCCATCCCGGAATAATTGCGATGCTTCGGGCTGTCCGACGGCTGTTTCCGGATAAAAGCTTGAACGCGGTCTGGGGCGGTTTTCATTTGCGGAATCTCAAGCGGGATCAACTCGAAGCGATCGTTGATGAATTTTGTGATTTAGGAGTTCGGCAAGTCGGCGCAACGCATTGCACGGGCGAGGCGGCTGAGGATTTATTCCGACTACGATACGGCGACCAATGTCTCCCTATGGGAGCCGGCGCCTTATTTAGCATTTAATCGGACGAGCCATTTTATATAATTTATAAAAGGAGCGGACGTTGATGACAAAAAGGCATTATTGGCTGCGACTCGGATTGGCAAGTGTTTTGACCTTTTTTTTGTCGGCCCAGGCAGGTTATGGACAAACCGGGTTGTTGAACAAAAGCGGGGATCGCGGTGTTATCTGCGCCGTTTATCTGACCGGGATCGGGTGCGGGAATTGCGCGGTGTCGGACCCGGTCCTTTTTATGGAATGGACCCTGGATAAACCGAACCTGATCATTTTTGAGTATGAAATTTATAGGCATCACAAAGAAAACGCCGAAGTTAAAGATGATTATTTTCGCATCTATCTTCCCGGGAGGCCGGCCGGAGTTCCTTTCTTGATTCTCAATAAGAAAACACTGGCCGTCGGGCGCTCAAATGTTGTCGCGCTTCAGGATGAGCTGGCAAGAATGAATACCAATGATTTTCCGTCACGTTACGGATTTCCCATTGACTTCAGTCAGTTGGATATCGCGCAGATACCCGGGGCCGTGAATGTCTGGACCAAGAACAGGGTCCTGATTTCGGATCCGGGACAGGGCGGGGACAGTCGGGTATTGCGGCGGCTTCTTACTGCGGAGAATATCAGTGCGGCATTACGGGGTGTTGAACATGAGGTCGTTCCGCCTGAGCCGGTCGTCATCTCAAAAGCCGACATCAAGTTTGACAATGCGGTCAAAATCGGCCCCTGGCGCCTGCAGTGGAACGGTGAGGCCTATACGGAACCGCAGCCGACTCCGACGCCGTCCGTGCCGGTGCCTGAGACCTCGCAGCGTTCCCTTTTGGGCATGCTGGGGATTTTGGTTTTAATGGGACTTTCCTTTTTATTCCTGAACCGTAAGCGCAAGGTTCAAAAAGGTAAAAAACCAGCGGTTGGTTGGACCGCGAGGTGGCGGGATTTTTTTGTGGCCGGGATCATTGTTGTAGGTCTGGTATTGTTTTTTATGCTGGCAAAAAATGTGTCTTCCGATTACCTAAGTCAAACCGGGCATTCCTTGCCATTACCCGTTTTTACATTCATTATCGCCGTTGTGGATGGGTTTAATCCCTGTAATATGTTTGTGTTGACCTGCCTGATGGCCCTGCTGGTGGCCACGTCCAGTTCCCGGCTGCGTCTTTATGTGGTGGGTTTCAGTTTTGTGGCTATGGTTTATGCTTTTTATTTTACCTTTATGGCGGCCTGGCTGAATATTTTCAAATACATCGGCTTTGTCCGTCCGTTAAGCATCGGCCTGGGGGTGATCGCGGTGGTGGCCGGGTTGATCAACTGCAAAGAACTGTTTTTCTTCCGCAAGGGAGTATCCCTGACGATCTCCGATCAACATAAAGGCCCCTTAATGCAGAAGATCGACCGCATGAAGGACATTATCAGTAACGGATCGTTCCCTTTGCTCATATCTTCGTCCATCGGCCTGGCCGCACTGGCCTCCCTGGTCGAATTGCCATGCACAGCCGGGTTTCCCATAATTTATACCGGGGTGCTGACCGGCCGTGGCCTGGGTGACACCTGGATGTACTATGCCTATTTGGTACTCTATAATCTTTTTTATGTGCTCCCGCTTTTAATCATCATTTCGATCTTCATTTACACGCTGCGAGCCCGGCAGTTGACTCAGCGCCAGGTCGAGATCATGAAGTTTATCGGCGGCGTTATCATGCTTCTGCTGGGGATCGTGCTGCTGGTCAATCCGGGCTTGATCGGAATTCAAATTCATATATAATAATCTAAACTTCATTCATCGACAAATGACAGACATTTTAAATGTCTGTCTTTGTTTTTAAGTCCTATGGATACATTCATTCTTATCGGATTGACTCTTTTTCTGGGGACCTGGAGCGGCAAGGTTATTCAGCGCTTCAAAATCCCTCAGGTTACCGCTTATTTGATTGTTGGGGTGTTTTTGGGCCGGTCGGTTCTGAATATCTGGACGCCGGAGCGGGTTGAGGCCTTTACGCCGTTTGTCCAGTTGGCCCTGGGTCTGATTGGTTTTATGATCGGTTCCGAGCTGAAACTGGACCTGTTTCGAAAGCGCGGGCGGAGTATCTATTCCATATTAATCTGTGAAGGATTAATGACGTTTTTTGTCGTTGGCGCGATCGTTACCCTGCTAACAAAGAAATTTTACCTGGGATTATTGTTCGGGGCGCTGGCTTCGGCCACGGCTCCCGCCGCAACGGTTGATGTGCTATGGGAATATAAAACTCGCGGTCCGCTGACCTCAACCTTGCTGGCTATTGTAGCTTTGGACGATGTATTGGCTCTGGTCTTGTATGGGTTTTCCAGCGCCTTTGCCAAATCTTTGATCAACCACGAACATTTCTCCATTCTGCATACCCTTGAGACTCCGTTTATCGAGATCGGGCTGGCGGTCCTGGTCGGCTCGCTCGGGGGTATTCTTTTGCATCGATTAATTTATTTTATCCGCCAGCGCGAGCGCATTTTGCCTTTTTCCTTGGGCGTTATTATTTTGACGATCGGGACCGCTATACATTTTAAATTAGATCTGATTCTCTCCAGTATGCTTTTGGGGTTTACCTTGGTTAATCTGGCGCCGGTCGCGAGCAAAGAGATCATAGATGCAGTAAAGAATTTCAGCCCGCCTATTTATATCCTTTTTTTCGTGCTGGTGGGGGCGCGATTGGATTTAAGTCTGGTTTTCGCCCCAGGGGTGGCTTTGCTGGTTTTTGTATATATTGCCAGCCGAACGACAGGAAAGATTTCCGGGGCTTTTCTGGGCGGGGTGTTAGGGAAGGCCCCGCCCAGCGTAACAAAATATTTGGGGTTATGTCTTTTTTCCCAGGCCGGTGTGGCGATCGGTATGGCAATCTCCATTTATCACCATCTCAGCCATTTGGGCCCGCAAGCCGCCGATATTGGTCTTTTAGTCGTGAATGTGGTCGTCATCACGACCTTCATCGTGCAGGTCCTCGGCCCTCCGAGCGTTCGTTTAGGCGTGTCCAAGGCCAAAGAGATATGGCGTAATGTAACCGAGGAGGATATTCTGGAAAAATATCGGGTTTCTGACCTGATCGAACGGGATGTCCCGGTTATCATTGAAAACACCCCTTTGGCTGGTATTGTCGATATGGTGAAAGGCAGTGATTCCGATGATTTTTGCGTTGTCGATGACGGACATTACCTGTTAGGATATATTACGCTGAGGGATTTGCGTACGGTCTTAATGGAGCATGAGACCGGCTTGAATAATTTGGTCGTTGCGCGGGATATCGCATTGCCGGCTGTTGAGGTTATTGTCGCATCCCGACCTTTAAAAGAGGCAATCGAGATTATGCGGCGAAGGGATTTAGACTTTTTGCCAGTCGTGCGAAATGATAAGGACCGTGAGTTTGTCGGGATGATTCATTACCGGCATGTGATTCTTGAAGTTCAGAAAGAATTATTGGCTCAAAGAGGAGTTGAATAATTTAGGAAGATATTATGAGATTAAATGCGTTGGCGATTAATACTGGGGTATTGATTTTAGTCCTCTCTTTGTGCGGGTGCGATGCGGTTTACCGCCTGTTGCACAAAGAAGGCGCCGAAGAGAAAGAGATCCTGGGGGAGATCGTCCCGTACGAGGCCAACGAGGGTGTGGTTGAAGTTCAAAAGTTGTTGAAACTATACGGGTATAAAATCGGTAAAGTGGACGGCATCCTGGGCGCCAATACCCGCAATGCCATTGCCACGTTTCAGGAGGATAACGGGATTAAGGTTTCCCGTTTTGTCGATCAGGCTACATGGGCGCGGCTGAATGCTTTTGAGCAATATGGTTTGATTGAGGCCGGGGAGCTGAATATCCTGACCGTCCAGCAGGCCCTAACCGCAGCCGGAGTCGACCCGGGCCCGGTTGACGGTAAGCTTGGCCGTAAGACCAAGGCTGCGATCAATAAATTTCAGGAACAGCAAGGCTTGGTTCCTGACGGTAAAATCGGCCTGAAAACCCTTTTGCATCTTTCGCAATATCTTGATTCGGATTCATGATTCAGGGTGGGAATTTATCCCCTGATCAGGTTTAAGTCTTTTATTTTTAGCTATTTATCCCCTTCCGCCGAGATTCACCAGTCAACGCTTGTTTTTGAGGCGCATTCAGCGTATAATAAAATCCACATTTGTTCTATAAATTGTGGTCAAGAACGATTTTATCTCCGATAGAGCCGTTAACCGTGAAAGAAATGCTTTTATGGGGGTCAATATGTCTGAAAATACTCAAAATGCCATGACGCCACCTTTTAAAGCCGTTATTTTTGACCTGGACGGGGTTGTTACCAAGACCGCCTTGGTACATGCCGCGGCCTGGAAGGCCATGTTTGATGAATACCTGCACTTGCGGGAAAAGCGTGACGGAGAACCTTTCAAAGAATTCACTCACGAAAAGGATTATCTCCCTTATGTTGACGGTAAACCGCGTTACGAAGGCGTGAAAAGTTTTCTTGAGTCCAGGAATGTCCATATCCCCTTTGGTGATCCCGAGGACCCGGTCGACAAAGAAACGGTTTGCAGCCTGGGGAATCGTAAGAACGTTAAATTCCGCGAGGTCTTGCAGAATCAGGGCGTGGAAATTTATGATTCGACCGTGGCCCTGATTAAGGATTTGAAAAATCAGGGTGTCCGGGTCGGGGTGGCCTCTTCGAGCAAGAATTGCCAGTATGTGCTGCAGTCCGCGGGATTGGAGGAGCTGTTTGAAACCCGGGTTGACGGCGTTGTCTCGGCCGAATTAGGATTGAAGGGAAAGCCGCAGCCGGATATTTTTGTCCGGGCAGCTGCCAATGTCGGCGCCAAACCGGCTGAGTCGGTGGTGGTCGAGGATGCGGTATCCGGGGTTCAGGCCGGCCGCAACGGGGATTTCGGTCTGGTTATTGGTATTGCCCGCGAGCAAAACGAAAACGAGCTTAAAGAAAACGGCGCGGATCTTGTGATCAAAGATTTTGCCGGGATTGATTTTGTTGCGGTTACGAGATGGTTTAAGGAAAAGAATAATCTCTAGCAGGAACCGAACCAGCAAAGATTAGTTAAAGGACGATAAACATGGCCAATGATACTTCGCTTTTTTTTGATAAGATTGAAGCGGTCCGGGCAAAACTGTCAGGAAAAGAAATCTTGTTATTCCTGGATTATGACGGCACCTTAACCCCGATCGTGGATACTCCGGATTTGGCGGTGATTTCCGATGAGATGCGCGAAACGGTCAGCCGGGCTGCCGCGGCCATGGCGGTCTCGATTGTCAGCGGCCGCGCCACGGATGATGTTCGCGGGAAAGTGCGTTTGGATAAGGTCTTTTATGCCGGAAGCCACGGTTTTGAGATCATTGATCCTCAGGGCAAGACCACGATCAATGATGAGGCGCAGCAGATCCGGCCCGTTATTGATGAGGTCCACGCAAAATTATCCCAGCGCTTAAAAAATGTTAAAGGTGCTCTGGTTGAACATGTTAAATACACCATCTCCTCTCATTACCGATTGGTTGCGGATAAGGACTTCCCGGCTGTTAAGAAGGCAGTCGAAGACATTTTAATGGAATATCCGGTCTTGCGTAAAACCGACGGCAAGAAGGTCTTTGAGATCCGGCCCAAGATCGACTGGGATAAAGGCCGGGCTGTGCAATGGATATTGAAGTTTTTAAATTATGATCCGCAAAAACACGTCCCGGTTTACATCGGGGATGACACCACCGATGAGGATGCCTTTAAGGTCTTGGCCGATAAAGGCATCGGTATCCTGGTAGCGGAACAGTCCCGTCCTTCGGCCGCGGCGTATATGATTCCGGACACGCCCGCAGTTAAAAAGGTGTTGGAACTGCTGATTTCATTAAAGGAGACGTAGGTCGCTTTATGCTTGATCCCAAAGGCACATCATCCAACATTTGGAAGTTAACCTATGATCGGTTTGACCCGGAGAAGGAAAACCTGCGCGAGGCTTTATGCACCCTGGGCAACGGTTATTTCGGAACGCGCGGGGCCGTGCCTGAGACCGCCGCGACCCGGGTTCATTATCCCGGAACCTATATTGCCGGCGTTTACAATGCCATGCCCACCCAGATCGCCGGCCGCACGATCATCAATGAAGATTTTGTTAATTGCCCCAATTGGTTGATGCTGAATTACCGGATCGATGACGGCCCTTGGTTCAACCGGCTGCAGATCCGGATCCTTTCCTGGAAGATGGAACTAAATATGCGTAAAGGCATTCTGTCGCGCCGGCTGCGTTGGCAGGATGACCACGGCCGGATTACGCTGGTAGAAGATCACCGGCTGGTCAGCATGGCGGATCCGCATATGTGCGCTCTGCGCTGTACCATCACCCCGGAAAACTACAGCGGTCGTATCACCGTGCGCAGCGGAATTGACGGGTTGGTGTTGAACAAGGGTGTTGAGCGATATAAGCAGCTGATCTCCAAACACCTGGAGCCGTCGCAGCACGGTTCGTTCGGGGATGACGGGGTGTTTTTACAAATGCAGACCATTCAGTCCAAGATCCAGATCACCGAGGCCCAGCGGACCTTGGTTTACCGGGGATCGGAAAAGATCAAGCCGGATATTCGGGTTATTCTGCACGGACGAGAGCGGATTATTCAGGAGTTTCCTATAGAGGTTGTTCAGGGGCAAAAATATTCATTAGAAAAATTGGTCAGTATTTACACTTCGCGCGATCATGGGGTAGCCGACAATTGCACGTTAGCCAAGGATAAGGCCTCCAGCGTGGTATCGTTCGACAGTTTATATAAACCTCATAAAGCCAAATGGAAAGCGCTGTGGAAACGATTTGATGTTGAAGTGGAAGGAGATGTATTCGCGCAACAGGTATTACGGCTGCACGCCTTTCATCTGCTGCAATCCGCATCCACGTATAATGAGGATATTGATGCGGGTCTGCCCGCGCGCGGCCTGCACGGGGAGGCCTATCGCGGCCACATATTTTGGGATCAACTCTATTCCTTCCCGTTTTATAACCTTCGTTCACCTGACATTACCCGGGCGCTGTTGATGTACCGTTATCGACGGCTGAACGCGGCCAAGGAATACGCTCGCCAACACGAGTACCGGGGTGCGATGTATCCCTGGCAAAGCGCCAGCACGGGTGAAGAAACCACTCAGGTGATCCATTTGAATCCCATGTCCGGGACCTGGGGGCCGGATTATAGTTCTTTGCAGCGGCATATTTCGATCGCGGTTGCTTATAATATCTGGACGTATTACACGATTTCCGGGGACCGGGCCTTTATGGACCGTTACGGGGCGGAGATGATCTTCGAGATTGCGCTTTTTTGGAGCTCGATTGCCGAATTCAATCAGCAGGACGGCCGTTATCATATTAACCATGTGATGGGGCCGGACGAGTTTCATGAGAAATACCCCGGGGCCAACAAAGGCGGAATCAATAATAATGTGTATACCAATGTCATGGCGGTCTGGGTGATCGAGAAGGCGCTTGATTTGATGGAAATCCTGACTCCCGAAGACCTGTCCGCCCTGATGCTTAAGACCGGAATAGGCGAGTCTGATATTGATCTGTGGCGTGATATTATCAAAAAGATGAAAGTCCCGATGGATAAAAACGGGCTCCTGCATCAATTTGACGGTTATATGGAACTCAAAGAATTGGACTGGGACGATTACCGCTCACGATATGATAATATCCATCGCGTCGACCGTATTCTCAAGGCCGAGGGGCTTTCACCCGACAGCTATAAAGTGGCGAAACAGGCCGACACCCTGCTGCTTTTTTATGTGCTGAATGAATCCGAGATGAAACGCATTCTTAAGAATTTAGGATATCCTTATCCCAAAGATATGTTGCGGCGGAATTACGATTATTACATTCAGCGCACCTCGCACGGATCGACCCTGAGCCTGATTGTTCACGCTTATCTGGCGCATCTGCTGGGTGATGAAAGCCAGTTTATGTCTTTTTTCCGTCAAACCCTGCAAAGCGATATTCATGACATTCAGGGCGGGACCACCCAGGAAGGCGTTCATGTCGGCGTGATGGGCGGCAGCATCAATTTGGTATTCCAATGTTTTGCCGGTGTACAAATCCTCGAGGACCGGATTGCGCTCAATCCGTTCTTTCCCGCCGAATGGAAAGGTTCGCATTTTCATCTGCGCTATAAAGACATCTGGTTTGATATCAGGGTAGTTAATAAAGAGGTCCAGGTGCTGGCCCAGCCTCTCCATGAGATTTCCCTGCAACCTTCCCGATCGATCCCGATTAATATTAAAGGGAGACAGTATGCCCTTACCCCGGGCAAGCCGCTCAAGGTCCGTTTCTAAACCAAGAACCGTCCCATGCCCGCGGATATGATCAAAAAACCAAGGAAACGGTTATGACGAAACCTTTAAAGAATGTTTATATCTCTTCGATTTACCAGAATGCCGGGAAGACCACGGTGGCCCTGGGACTTTATAAGCTGTTTATCGAACGCAGGCTCAAGACGGCCTTTCTTAAGCCCGTCGGCCAGCAAACGGTTCCGATCGGGAAAGTTAACATCGATAAAGATTCTTATCTTATCGGAGAGGTTTACCATTGCCGGCGCAGATTTAAGGAAATGAGTCCGGTGACCATTCCTCCGGGCTACACGCAAAAATACATATTTAATCCGCAGCGGGATGAGCTCAGAGGGCGGATCCGCCGTTCATTCAATAAGCTGATTAAGGGAGAGGATGTGATTATCATCGAGGGCACGGGTCACGCCGGTGTGGGATCGGTGGTAGATCTTTCCAATGCGGATGTGGCCAAGATGCTGGGTTCTAAGGTTTTGATCGTGGCTGAAGGCGGGATTGGCCGCAGCATTGACGAGATTATGTTGAATAAGGCCCTTTTTGATCTTCTTGGCGTCGAGATCCTGGGGGTGATTATTAATAAGGTCATTCCTGAGAAATATGATAAAGTCAGCAAGACCCTGCGGCAGGGTCTGAAGAATAAAGGCATTCGTCTGTTGGGCGTTATCCCGATGGATCCGATCCTGCGTGATCCCACGGTTGAGCGTTTAATGACGAAGTTCGGATTAAAGTTGTTGTGTGGGGGCCGCGAAAATTTGCATCAGCGGATTCGCAATACCATTATCGCGGCCATGGAACCGGAAAACATGGTCAATTATATCAGTGACGGCACATTGATTCTGACCTCGGGCGACCGAGTCGATAATATTATGGTAGCGGTCAGCTCACATCTGATCATGCAGGGCAAGCGTACCCGCGTGGCCGGATTAATCCTGTCCGGCGGTTTGGTCCCGGATACTAAGATCATGGATCTTCTGAAAAAAAGCCAGATCCCAGTCTTGATGTCGGAGGACGACACTTATACGATCGCGGGCAAGATAGAACGGTTTATTTGCAAAATCGAAAAGAATGACAAGGAAAAAATCATCGAAGCCCGCCAGCTTGTTAAAAAATATGTGGATGTGAATGGGATCCTGAGCAATCTTTGATCTTGAATCAAAATGGATACTTTTGATATCTCCATTATCGGCGCGGGCGTGATCGGCTTGGCGGTTGCATCGGAAGTCAGCTCCTCCTCGCGCAGCGTCATTATCCTCGAGAAGAACGCCTCGTTCGGCGAAGAATCCAGCAGCCGTAACAGTGAGGTTATCCATGCCGGCCTGTATTATCCGCGCGGAAGTTTGAAGGCGACAGCATGCGTCGAAGGCCGACGCATGCTTTATGATTTATGTCCTGCTCAAAAGATCGGCTGTGAAAAGATCGGCAAGATCATCGTTGCCACAGACGAACGCGAACTGGAATTGCTGGAGCATGTCCGCAAGACCGCTGCCGGTAACGGCGTTGACTTGGAGCCTTTGACCGGAGAACAGGTCAATAAAATGGAACCGTACGTCCGTTGTCGGGCTGCGTTGCTATCACCGGAAACCGGGATTGTGGATTCGCACCGGTTGATGGAATATTTTCTTGATCAAGCACGTGCACAGCAGGCTGATGTGGTTTATCAGGCTTATGTTAAGGATCTGAAGAAGTCAGAGGACGGCTGGCGAATCCTGATTGACAATCAGGGTGAGCAGTTAGAGATCGTGAGCCGAATTGTTATTAATTGCGCCGGGCTTCAAGCCGATCAGATCGCCCAGGCGGCCGGAATCGATATCAAGGCCTGCGGTTACGAGCAGTATTACCTGAAAGGGAGTTATTTTCGTTTGTCGGATAAATACCGCGGAGCCACGAAGCGACTGCTTTATCCGGTTCCAGATAAGAATTCTCTAGGAATCCATACGGTTTTGGATTTGAACGGCGGGATCCGCCTCGGACCAGACGAAGAGGAGGTTTCCCAGATCGATTATCATGTTGAGCCGGGGAAGCGCTTGGCTTTTTTTGAGTCGGTCCAGCGTTTTTTGCCCAAACTGGCTGAAGACGATTTGACGCCTGATATGGCCGGGATTCGGCCGCAGCTGCGCCACCCCAATGAAACAGGATTCAAGGATTTTATTATCCGCGAGGAAACGGATAAAAATATGACGGGATTGATTAACTGCATCGGGATGGAGTCCCCCGGGCTGACCGCCGCACCTTTTATTGGACTGACCGTGGCGCGTTTGGTCGATCATCTTTTGTAGTTTTCAGGTGTTTCCGCACCGATCCGGCACCTCAATGTTATTCTGTTCGAAAATTCGATTTGTGATAGAATAGAGGCGTTTTCAACATAGGGAGTTGGGATGGCTGTCCGTAAAAAAACCACCGCAAAGAAGATACCGAAAATTTCCCCGGAGAATGAATTAAAGATCCTGCGCCAGATCGTGGATTTGACCAGTTCAGACATGGATTTGAGCCGGACGCTTTCAGAGGTCCTGCGGATCGTTAATCTGACGGCCGGATCGGATTCGGTATTTATCTATCTTGTCGACGTCAAGAAGCGGATCTTGACCTTGAGGGCATCGAAAACGCCGCATACCGAAGAGCTGGGTAAAATCATCCTGAAGATGGGGGAAGGGATCACGGGATGGGTCGCCCAGCAGAATAAACCGGTTGCTATAAATAGCAATGCTTACCGCGACCCTCGCTTTAAGACGTTTGATATTCTGCCGGAAGACAAATATGAGGCGTTTTTAGGCGTGCCGATCATTTATAAGGCCCGGGTTATCGGCGTTATCAATTTGCAGTATAAAAAAGCGCGTGAATTCGATGATAAAATAGTCGATCTGGTTAATACCATTGCCAAACAGGTCGGCGGGGTGATCGAGCATGCGCGACTTTTTGACGAGACCAAGGTCAAGGCCACGCAGTTTGATAGTCTGGTCAAGGTCAGCCAGTCGATTACTTCCGAGCGGTATCTGGATGAGATCCTGAATTTGATTGTGGTAGTGACGGCTGAGATGCTAGATTCCAAGATCTGTTCGATCATGCTGCTGGATGAGAAAAAAGGAACGGAATTGGTTATCAAGGCCACCCAGAGCCTCAGCGAAGATTATCGCCGCAAACCGAATCTGAAGGTCGATGCCAGCATGATCGGTGAGGCCATTAAAACCCGCCGTCCCATGGCTATCCTGGACGTCCGCAAAGAAAAAAAATATTTTTATCACGAACTGGCCGTTAAAGAAAATCTTTCTTCCATGCTGGTTGTCCCTATGATCGTTAAGGACACGGCGATCGGCGTGATCAGCGTTTATACGAACAACCCGCATGAGTTTTCCCGGGAAGAGATCGATGTGTTGCAGATGGTTGCCAACCAAGCGGCGGTTGCGGTTGACAATACAAAATTAATGGAAGAGACCCTGAAGGCCAAACACGCCCTGGAGACCCGCAAGATGGTTGAGCGTGCCAAGGGTATTCTGATGCGGATGAATAACCTTTCGGAAGACGCGGCCTACCGCTTGATTCATAAAAAGAGCATGGATACCTGCCGTTCGATGAAGGAGATCGCCGAATCCATCATCCTGATGGACGAATTTCAAAAATAACAGCGAGTGTTATGCTACGTATCGCCTTAGCCCAAATTAATCCGGTCGTCGGAGACCTCAAGGGAAACCGGGGACGGATCCTGCGGTATCATAATAAAGCCGAACGGCTTGAGGCGGATCTGGTGGTTTATCCTGAGCTGGCCCTGTGCGGTTACCCTCCCGAAGACCTGTTGTTTAAGGAGCATTTTGTTCAAGATACGCTGAAAAACCTCGCGGTCCTGACCAAAAAAATTTCCCGCCCGGTTGCGGCGGTCGGATTCGTCGATAGGGATAAGAGCGGTAACCTTTATAATGCCGCAGCTATTGTTGCGGATCAACAGGTGTGCGCGGTTTATCATAAAAAAGTATTGCCCAATTACGGCGTTTTCGACGAAAAACGCTATTTTGCCGAGGGCCGGAAAAATTTTGTTTACTGCCTGGGTTCCCATATGATCGGATTCAGTATCTGCGAGGATATTTGGCAGGATAAGACGGTTTATATGCCTCAGGTTCGCTCCGGAGCGCGTCTCTTGATTAACATCTCTGCCTCGCCTTATGATTTTGCTAAATTGAAACAACGCGAGGGCTTGTTGGTGCAGCGCGCTCAAGAGACCGGCAGCTATATCTGTTATGTCAATCTTGTCGGCGGCCAGGATGAATTGGTTTTTGACGGCGGCAGCCTGATCCTGGATCCTGGCGGCAGGATTTTAGCCGGCGGGAAACAGTTTGAAGAAGACCTGGTGGTCGCCGATTTGCCGGTTGAGCATATAAAATGTAAGTCCCGGACAACGCGTTCGTTGCCGCTGATCCGGAATGCCTTGAAGAAAACATCGAAAAAAACGTTACGGTTACAGCCTCCCTCTCCATCGAGTTCGATTGAGACAATATTTAAGGCTTTGGTTTTGGGTACACGGGATTATGTCCGTAAGAACGGGTTCAAGAAAGTGGTGGTGGGATTGAGCGGGGGCATTGATTCTTCCTTGGTCGCTGCGATCGCGGTTGAAGCGGTCGGCAAAGAAAATGTCATTGGTGTTTCTATGCCTTCCCAATTTTCCTCAGAGGGAACCCGGCAGGATGCGCGGACATTGGCGGAGAATCTGGGGATTCGCTTTATCGTGGTTCCGATTAAAGGTATTTATGAGTCTTACCTGCGGGCCCTGGCTGATGGCTTTGGCAACGAATCCGGCGGGGTTGCAGAGGAGAATATTCAGGCCCGCATACGGGGCAACATCCTGATGGCTTTTTCAAATAAATTCGGTTGGCTGGTGATCACGACCGGGAATAAAAGCGAGATCGCGGTCGGGTATTGCACCTTATATGGGGATTTGTCCGGCGGTTTTGCCGTGATTAAAGATGTGCCCAAGACCAAGGTCTATGAATTGGCCCTGCTGGTGAATCAAAGACGGTCCGGGGTTATTCCCGAAAGCGTGATTCAACGGGCACCAAGCGCCGAACTGAAAGCGGATCAAAAAGACCAGGACAGTTTGCCGCCGTACGATGTCCTGGATGACCTGATCCGGGCCTATGTTGAAGAACATCGATCCTTGCGATCCTTGCGTAAATTGACCAAGAATCCGGAATTGGTCATGAAGGTTGTACGAATGGTCGATTATAGCGAATACAAACGCCGGCAGGCGCCGCCCGGTATCAAGATTACTCCCCGCGCCTTTGGCAAAGACTGGCGTTTACCGATCACGAACCGCTACAAGGAGTTTTGATCCGGCGTTAATCGGATCAAGCCAAATTTCGGTTGAATACCTATTATATTTTGTTATGATAAGTAAAGATATTTGACACCATTTACCGGGAGGAGAGAGATGAAAAGATTATGGTTATTGGTCGCGTTTGCTGTTGTTATTTTCGGTTGCGGTTCTCCCCAGCCGGATCAGACAAGTCAATCTCAGGCCCCAACCGGGCTGCGTCAAAGCCGGCCCCGTACGGCGATGCCGGACAATAAGCAACTTTTAGCCGAAGGCATTAATCACCTTCAGGAGGCCGAGATCGCCGAGGCCATTAAGAGCTTTGATGACGCTATTCGGGCGAATCCCTTGGATCCGGACCCATACATCATCCTTGGCCAGACCTATCTGAGGCTGAAGCGTTATGACCGGGCGGTTGACACCTTAACCGCTGCCACGCGGGTGGCGCCCGACCGCGGGGATCTTCATTACTTATTGGCGGTCAGTCATGGACTGATGGGCAAGGAAGATAAAGCCAAAGAAAGCGCCCGCAGGAGTATGGAGCTTTTCCGTCAGGACAAGGATGAGGAGAATTTTCTCAAGTCGCTAGCCTTGCTTCAGGGGCTGATTCAATCCGAATAAAGATTCCGACTGTAGGTAGACTGGCCTTCATTTATTCCTTCCTGAGTGATTTGTCATGTACGGTTTTATAGTATCTGCCGCTCTCATTTCCTATTTTGCCTTTCCGAATTTTCTTTTGAAATCAGGATGCTGGCCGCTCGGCTGGTTGGCGCTCGTCTTTCTTTTTCCAGTCTTAGAAAATAAGAATCCGATTCAACGCTGTGTAGCGGGCGGATTGTATGGGTTGGTCTTTTACGGTTTGCTGGTTCATTGGTTTATCTCATACAGCTTAATCGGATTTGTGTTTTTTGTCTTGGCCCTAAGTCTGCAACCGCTGTTATTCGGCTTGGGATACGGCTGGCGTCCGGCCCAACCTGTACGCCAGGTCTTTTATGTTGCGGGTTTATGGGTCGGTTCGGAATATGCTCGGACTGTTTTGATGAGCGGATTTGCATGGAATTTGGCCCATAGCCAGTCTTTTAATCCGGCCATGATCCAGGTCTCGGCCTTGACCGGGAGCTGGGGGTTGTCTTTTATATTAGTGGCGTGTAATTTTTGCTTTTATCGATATTTTATCCGTCATGAAAAGCCTTATTTGTTAACTGCGGTTTTGTTA
>Ga0272441_10004150_pt1 | contig 26655 bp, 21 predicted proteins | sample SSMProp6N_FD_193582 | JGI IMG/M metagenome (GOLD analysis project Ga0272441, IMG submission 193582) | Marine sediment archaeal communities from Little Sippewissett salt marsh, Falmouth, MA, United States - SSM-Prop-6N | ecosystem: Environmental > Aquatic > Marine > Wetlands > Sediment ... | reverse complement strand
AGCCTGTCTCTGTATCCTTTAGAGAGACGCCAAGCATCATCCTCATTACCATGTTATATCCCTTGCTTAGGAAACACCTGAAGAATGTCCTTGGTCTTAGTTTGTAGACACGGAATGCCGTAGCTATATCAGCGCCGCTTTCTATCTCGCATATCAGTCTGGGCAGATACCAGGGGGATGTAGAGAGATCTATGTCTGTGAATCCCGCTATATCAGCTTTAGCTAGTCTTATACCATCACTGACGCTTCGCCCGCGCCCCATGTTTTTCGGATGTTCTATTAAATGCCAGCCGGGATGTTTTCTTATAATATTTCTGGCTATATCTACAGTATTGTCACTGCTTTTGTCATCCACGAATATTATCTCGTAATTGATACAGGTTCCCTCGAAGGACTGTCTGATCCTATTTACATTTTTCTCAAGAACCCGTTCTTCGTTATAGCAGGCTATAATAAGACTGAAATCGATCCTCTCCATTGCGCCTATACCCTCTTTACCCCTCTATTGAATATCTCTTTTAAGGCATGTATCACGTTATCGATAACATAATCTATCTGGCCGTCTGTCATTCCCATCCAAAGAGGCAGCCTTACGACACAATCACTGACCCTGTGGGTAACATCCAGGCTGCCGCTTACGGAAGCATATATCCTGCCTGCCCTGGACATATCCAAAGGGATGTAATGAAATATAGCGCCTATTCCCGCCTCTCTGATCATCTTCAAAAACATGTTCCTATACTCCAAAGTTGGCAATAGGATGTAATACATGTGCCCGTTATGTTCGCAATTATCCGGCACAAAGGGGCGCCTGATATGCCCGAGCCCCTCAAGGGCGGCAAACGCTTTATGATATCTGTCCCATATCCTGATCCTTTCACTGACAATAGACTGCGCGTTTTCCATCTGCGCCCATAAAAATGCCGCGATCAACTCACTCGGCAGATAAGATGAACCTATGTCCACCCATGTATACTTATCGATCTCACCTCTGAAAAACTTTCCCCTGTCAGTGCCCTTTTCCCTGATAACCTCTGCCCTGTCATAATATCTCATATCATTCACTAAAAGCGCCCCGCCTTCGCCGGAAATAATATTCTTCGTTTCGTGAAAGCTTAAAGCTGAAACATGGCCTATAGCCCCGAGATGTTTACCATTATATTTTCCCAGTACCGCATGGGCCGCGTCCTCTATTATTATCAGATCATGCCGTCCAGCCAGGTCCATTATCACATCCATGTTGCAGGAAACCCCGGCATAGTGCACCGGGACTATAGCCTTTGTCCTCGGTGTTATAGCGGCCTCTATTTTTGACTCATCTATGTTCAAGGTATCCTGTCTGATATCAACAAAGACCGGGACGCCGCCTCTCAAGACAAATGCATTGGCGGTGGAAACAAAAGTATATGAAGGCATTATTATTTCATCACCGGGACGAATATCCGCCAGTATCGCCGCCATCTCAAGGCCCGCGGTGCCGGAATGGGTCAAAAGTGCCCGTTTAGAACCAAAGGTCTTTTCTATCCATAATTGACATCTTTTCGTAAAAGGGCCGTCACCCGATAAATGGCCGTTCTTGTGGGCCTCGCCTATATACCCAAGTTCTTTACCTGTCATATATGGCTTGTTAAAAGGTACTTTCATCTTTCTCCTTCCGTCTATATATATCCCTTGAACATGTAGTAAATTATCCCGAGATATTCATGCAGAATAGCGCGTATCTGCCCTATCCGGACTTTCTTATCCCTATAATAAAAATGCGGCGCGGGTACAGGGACATAAACGCGTTTTATATTACCGCCTATTCTGTCATAGACCATGGATACACGCCGCATATTGTATGGTGAACTTACAACGATAATATTATTATAATACCTTTCATTCAATATCTGACCGGAGAACTTGACATTTTCATAAGCTGAATTGGCCTTCTTTTCTAGTATGATATCTTTCGCGGGCACCCCCATCGATGCGGCTATGATCTTCATGTTCTCCGCGTCATTCTCCTTGTAAGTATACCCGGACGAGAAAATTATCTTTTTGGCATAACCGTCTTTGTAAAGTTCAGCGCCGAAACGAGCCCGCTCTATTGTGCTCTTGCCGGGTGAACCTGTTTCCCCGACACCGCCGCCGAATACCACGATGCAATCACTTTTAACAGGCATATCGGAGATCTTTAACGGGCTTGCCAAAAACCATACAAGGGGTGAGTAGAACACAATTAAATAGGCCAGTATAAGAGATAGTGTTATCGCGATGGATCTTCTCTTGCCCGCCCTGTATATTCTCAACAGGTTCTCTTTCCATCCCTTGTTTCTTGAGGTATTTTTCTCCGCTATCTTTTCTTCTATGGACCGGCTCATCTGTTCTATACGCTTTTCCCATGTATTGCCCAGCGCGGCGTTTTTGCGCCTCTCTATGTCTTCCCGAGAATCTTTATGGTTTATGGCTTTCCTGGATAGGTCCAAGAACTCTTCTCTGGATGACGCCACATTGACAACGCCGTTGTGGATACGATTGAATTCCTTCACTTCCGGCAGGGCGGTTGAAACAACGGGTTTTCCTATGAGAAGATACTCATTCAATTTTGTCGGATAAACGGTGCTAGTATAGTCATTCAACGCGTAAGGAATGATACAGAGGTCCAGGTGCTCAATATATCCGGGTAATTCCTCAAACTTCTTCATCCCGAGCATACGGATATTTTCCGGTTTTTCAGCGTTTCCGTAACCTACCTGGTCAGGGCCGATCAGTATCAGATCCCAATCGGGTTGGTTCATGGCCATATTCTCTATCAACTCATAATCTATGTGCTTATGTATGCCGCCCACATAACCGATCCTTTTATTTTTCATATGCTTTATATCTTCCGGAACTAAAGATGTTGATCTCCTGTTCACAGTACGGTTAAAAAGCCCGCCTTTTACGCCAAATGGAAATATCCGGACATTCTCGTTGTATTTTTTGCATCTATCTCTCAGGACAGTACCTTGAGCGAATACAAGGTCTACATTTTCAAGAAGCACTTTCTCATGCTTACGCAAGGCCTTCTTGTTATTGACCAGTTCATCAAAATCAGCTATACAGTAATATACGCACATATCATGGTCAATATTCTTTATGAGATCTATCGATACCCTGGTAGGCAGAAAAGTCCATATGATAGGGTTTGTAAAATCTATTGTCCTCATCCATGTCTTAAGGAATGGCAGCATGATCAAACGGTTCAGGAAAGCGGCTATTTTCGAAAAAGGAAAGGGAAATATTACGGGTGAATATATGAACAGGTTTTCCTTTTCCTGTCTTATGCCTTTGATGGATTTGATCCAATTGGTGAGTCTCTTCCTGATACGCGGCATATCTGACAGTTTGGGGACCCGGACACCTGTATTCTCTATGAACAGCACCCTGTTGCCCTCTCTCACGAAGGTATCCATGATCTCCTGGTGTCCCTGCCATACAAAGTCCCAATCGATCGAAGATATGCAGATTATGTCTCTTTTGTGAAGCATAAAATATCGCCCATACTATTAGTATATTAATTATATAGATTATATATAGACCGATATTTTATCATATTATGTGCTCCCCTTCAACCGATTTTCGGCATAGTAGGTCAATCATAACGTGTATAGTTTGACATGTGGGATAGTAGCACAGATTGACAGGGGACGGAGTTAACTTATTAACTTAACAAGTGTTTACAAAGTGTCATTAAGTTAATAAGTTAACTCCGTCCCCATGTTTCACACGTCCCCATGTTTCAGTAAAATCTTTTCTCACTAACATTATTCAAAGCATATCGTTCTCTAGGATATACTCCGCGATGGCGTGGCCGGCGATCCTGTGGCCAAGTGCTGTAGGATGAATGAGGTCTCTTGATTGATATAATTTCTCAGGGATACCTGATCTCTCACGAAAATCAGGCAAAAGGTCCATATGATGCATACCGATCTCATCGAAATACCGCGATAAAGGCGCGTATGAGGCTGATATATCCCTTTGTATCTGACTCTCTATTGGAAATATAACGAATAGGCATGGTATGTTTTTATCTTCCGCGAATCGCTTGATCTCCAGGAACGGCTGTTTCCATCTCTTTAATTCGCCATCACTGATATTAAGCCTGTAACTATCCCTGTATCGCTTGTACCCCTCATCACCGAATTTCTTTTTTCTTATGGCAGCAAGAGAATCATATATAAATTTATACAAGTCACTTCTCTGATACAAAAAATCAAAGTGCCTCGCCTTGGAACCATCCCTGTAATTGACGAATACCGAACCGAAAAAACCTTTTTTCAAGGCCGGCCTCGAATACACAAAATCATTCAAACACACTCCCACGATCAGCATATCAGGGCCGATAATATCAAAAATGTTCTTAAGCAGGTCCAGCTCCTGCCAGGTATTATAGCCTCCGACTCCGGCATTTACTACCTCGACATCATAGCCCTTCTTTACCATAACATCCTCGAGCACAGTTAAGAATCTTTGATCTTCGGCAAGATAGTTGCCCGCGGTGACAGAATCACCCAATCCGAGCATCCGGAATGTCCCCTCTTTTTTTTCATAGATCTCATCACCTAATAAACCCAATGAATTGTGTTTGACCTTGATCCCGTGCCTGTTTACGAATTCAATTGATGCCTTATAGGTGTAGAGCTTAATATCATCGGTGAGCTCAAGCGTCTTATCGCTCATGTTCCGATAGTAGTAGATCCTTACGACTATTTCTCCGATCATAAGGGCAATAAATATCCCGATAAGAGGTAAGATCACTTTATAATATCTCATATATATTTATTTTTTTCGGGAAGTACTTCCTTATATAATTTCTCATACGCATCGAGCATCTTTTCGGTCGCGAACCTGGACCAGAATATTTTTCGCGCCCTCTCGCCCATTTTCCTGTTTACCTTCCGGTCATTTATCACGTTCATTATGGCATCAAAAAAACCAACGGGCGTGCGGTCTTTGACGAGGTATCCAGACACCCCGTTCTCGATCATTTCCGGTATGCCCCCAACATGGCTGGCGACAACAGGCCTGCCGAAATACATGGCCTCTATAAGAGCTGTTGGGCACCCTTCTGAAACTGAACTCATGACAAATATATCGGCGTTCGCTAACAGCGCGTTCTTTTTCGACGGCTCAAGACTGCCTAAAAACTTTATACTTTTATCAAGCCCCAGATCTTTTGAAGTTCTCTCATATCTTTTCCTCAGGGGCCCGTCCCCGGCGATGAACAATCTTGCGTTGCCATCTTTCTCACTCACTAATTTAAAGGCCTTTAAGAGCACGTCATGACCCTTTATCTCCTCCAAAGACCCAATGCTAACTATGTTCGTGTGATCCTTTGACAGGCCCAAATCCTGGAGATAATCGACATCACTTTTCGTGAAATTATAATACCTGTCGACCCCCGCGGCAAGCACTGTCTTTAGTTTTGAAACCGGGGCCTTAACTCCTGTTCTTTTCAGAAGGTCCCGCCTGAGGGCCTCGCATACACACACCACCTTATCCGAAAAAAGATATACGCCCCTATAAACCAAAGAAGCCATACGGCGTCTCAATCTCAGGCTCCTTTTCTTGATCACAAGGAAATAAAAGCCATTGATGGTATTAAGGACTCTAACTCCTCTGCAAAACATGCCGGCTATAATGCCGCAGACATCGCTTGTATACTGCATCGTGTGCACTAAATCTATATCCTTATCCTTTATAAAGCGCATAACCTGCTTGATCACTTTTATGTTCATGAAGCTTCTTTTCGGATCAATGCAAAGTATATCTGTGGCTTTAGATCGGTAGAGGTTTACATAAGGCCCGCCATCAGGGCATACAACGTACTTCTCGTATATTGAATCGTCCATATACCTCAGCAGTGTATATACAAAACTCTCCGCCCCGCCGATATTCGACGATGCTATTATGTAAAGAATCTTAATCTTTTTCATAACCGCGCTATTATATCACATATCACCCGTTAGTTAAAGTCCGCCCTGCCAGTCACACTTCCTTCTGCTATTGCTATGTACGTTATGATTGACCAGGTCGCTTGAAGAGCGACCTGGTCAATTGAAGGTTGACCTAAATGGAATATTAATGGGATCGCTTCATCGCCTCTGTAAGCGAATGCTCTTCGCGATGACCTTTTTCCCATGTTCCAGATGATGATCAGGGAGGTGTTGTTTTAGAGCCTTAAAGGAATTGCATATACAAACGCACCATTCTAGGATATGCAATTGGAGATAAGAGTGAGAAAAAAAGTGCGTATCTTTTTTTCGAACGTGCTCTAAGACAACACCTCCCTGGTCATCATCTATGGGATAATAGATTGGCGGCAAGCGGACAGAAAACTTCTTTCCCTCTGATTGTATCGTATGGTACAATTAAGGTCATGAATCCCCTGAGATTATTGGCTAAGTATTATAAGTATCACGTGCTCGGTAAGGCGGACTTGAGCGACCTTATCTTCTTTGTTACCTATAAATGCAACTTTAGGTGCGGTTCGTGCTTCTACGTAGACACCATGGAAACGGCATCACAGAATAACAAAGAACTGACTATTGAGGAGATAGAGAAGGTCTCTTTGAAGCTCGGCAAGCTTAGGACTCTTCTTCTCTCAGGTGGCGAACCATTCTTAAGGGATGACCTGGCAAGGCTATGCCGCATTTTCCACCTCAACAATAAGATCCATCACCTGCACCTCCCAACGAACGGTTTCTACACCGAGAAGATATTTGACACTGTGAGCCGGATATTGAATTCCTGTCAGGATTTGAGGCTCACTTTGAGCCTTCCATTAGATGGCATGGAAAAGACACATGATGAGATAAAAGGCGTTCCGGGAAGTTTTAACAAGGTCACTGAAACCGTTAATAGGTTATCAGCTTTGAAAAGCAAATTCCCCCATTTGTACCTGTACATGATCAGTGTCGTCTCGAACAAGAATATCGGCCAGATGCCTGAACTTGCTGAATACGTAAAGAACAATCTTCCCGTAGACGGCCATGGACCTTCACCGTTACGGGGCCAGGCCCATGATGCCGAATCCACAAAACCGACATATAAGGACTGGCATGAAGTTTCTAAAAAACTGTTGCCCTATCAATATTATTGGAACTCGAGGAATAACAATAAAATAAAGGCATACCTATTAAATCGAAGGATAGAATACCTATACGCGCTTTATACACATGTTCTTGAGAGGGACAATCTGCCGTTCAAGTGTATGGCCGGCAGGCTCATTTCCGTTCTTGAACCGAACGGCGATGTGCGATTATGCGAGCTTACCGATGCCGTAGGTAATATAAGAAATACGGATTATGATATCATGAAAGTATTATCATCCGATCGGGCGAAGGCCATGCTAAAAAGAATCGAATCCTGCGCCTGCACACATGCGTGTTTTTTGAATCCCAGCATCACGATGAACCCGTATTGTCTTATCGATTCTTACCTGAAAGGAAGCTTATGAAGGCAAGTGTATTATTGGTGGTTAAAAATGAGGACGCGTATATCAAGAAGTGCGTTGATTCTTTATTAAAACAGACATTCCAGGATATTGAGATCATAGTCCTTGACAATGGTTCAACAGATGGCACTAAATCCAAAATTATGAGCTTTGACGATCCCCGCATCACTTACTTACATGAGGCATCCGTCCCGGGCATAGCCGGGCTCAGAAATATATGTGTGCGGGCAGCCAAGGGAGATTATCTGTTTTTTACGGACGGAGACTGCGTACCCGGCAGACACTGGATAGAGGAAGGCGCAAAGGCCCTTATGGATCAGGACGTCCTGGGTGTTGAAGGCGCTACATATTATCAGTCCTCAAAAAAGATATCGATAAGAGACTCTAACGTATATCAGTATGATCCGGGTGAATTCATGACATGTAATATTGCCTACAGGCGTGATGCCGTATTGAAGGCCGGCCTTTTCGATAAGGCGTTCAGGATCGGCCACGAAGACAGGGACCTGGCCCTAAGGATAATGAAGTCAGGGAAGATCGCCTTCTGTCCTGAGATGCTTGTAGCGCACCAGAAAAAGACATTGAATATAAAAGGACTTTTCCACAGGGCAAAACGCGTAAAAGACATGGTACACCTGATAAAGATCCATTCTCTCAATGAACAGCATAAACACGGACAGCAGGACCGTTGGTCCAGCCGCGTTCTCTACCCAAGAAAATTGATATTTATATTGTTCCCGCCATTACTGATATTAACGGAAAGGTATGTCAGCATAAAAGATATTGTTTTCGGTATATGCAAATATTTTTCCTATATCTATGAAAGGCTTCTGATATGGAGGTCGGCTATAAAAGAAAGGATATTTTTGTTTTGAAGGATGTTCGGGATCGTCTCCTACGATCTTTTTAATATATTCTTTATATTAGAACCATCGAGACTTAAAGACATCCGTCCGTATAAAGCGAATCCTATATCGCTAAGCCTGTTCATTCCGTAGACCCTCAGCCTTCTATTAAATTCCCTGATTTTATCATCTTTAGAGCTCATCAGTTTAGCGTGACTCAGGGCCAATGTCCTGTTATGGAACCTCAGGCATTTCGCGTCCATATATTTTGAATTGATCCGGACAACCCTTTCATAACTTGCTATGGTCCTGGCGCTCAGCGAACTTATATTACCGGCATGCCTGTGATATACAACCAGGTAATCCGGAAAGACTGCCATATTGGATCTCGGCCATGCCCTTAACCAGAACTCCCAGTCATGACAACTGAACAATGCCCCGTCAATAAAACCTATCTTATCCAATGCCTTTCGCCTTAACATTGAAAAAGAAAAACCGCCGAACCGGTTTCGATACAACATTTCCTCGAAACTCGGGAGATCGAATTTTCTACGGATCCCTCTATTACCGGCACCTTCCTCGATATACCAGCATGAGAGACAATCCACTTCCGGATTTGACAGGAGAAAATCCGCCTGTTTCTCGATCTTGCCCGGCAATATCTCATCATCATCGTCAAGGAATGATATAAGATCGCCGCTTGAAGAACCTATGCCAATGTTCCTGGATTCAGCGCCGCCCTTTCTCTGGCTGTTCCTCAGATATATGATCTCGATTTTAGCCCCCTGCCTGAAGGAATCAACTATCTCTTCCGGATTACTGACCGAGGCGTCGTCGACAACTATAAGCTCGATGCTGTTGTACGTTTGGGATATCACACTGGAAATCGCTTTTCGAAGCGAGTCCGGCCTGTTATGGGTCGGCAAAATAATCGATACTTTAGGTCTCCGGAATTCCCCGGTCATTTTTGCCCTGTTATCTTTTTATAAACGTTTTTATACCAAAGCTCATAGACATATAGATTATACAGAAACTGTTTGTTGTCTTTTATGTCCGGTCTATTCCTTGCCGCGTTTTGGATCTTATCGATATTGAACATCTCACTTATCTCGGGAGAGTATCGGCCATCGTTTAGCGCCAATTTATCTATCGCGCTGTTTTTAAGCCAAAAAGACACGGGCGCCCCAAACCCCATCTTCTTTCTATTGATTATTTCATCGGGTAATAAGCCCCTTATCGCCTCTTTCACAAAATTCTTCAGGACCTTATTTTCCAGCTTGATATCGACAGGTATGCTTGAAAAGAATTCCGCCATCCTGTGGTCTATGAGCGGGACCCTCCCCTCTATAGAACTTGCCATTGTCATTTTATCCAAAAGAAACAATAGATCCCCTACCAGATATGTCTTTAGATCGAATTTCATGAACCTGTCGATTTGATCCAAATGGCCAAGGGATACAAAGTCCTCCCGCATACAGGCATCCATCAGATCGAGCGCGGAAGAAAAACTATCCTCACTTTTAAGATAAGTCCTGAGATGTTTAAAGGATGATCCCGAAACCCTCTTCATATAACAATAAAGCGGGTCAGTCATCCTGAGAGCTGTCTTTACATGAAGGGGTTTGTCCAACAAAGAATATATAAGGTTTGCTGCCGGTATCCCCTTTAAACGCAATAATCCGTTCATCCCTTTGTATCTGTACCGGTTATACCCGCCGAATATCTCATCGCCCCCTGTGCCGTTCAATATAACTTTAACGCCGCTATCACGTGCCATTTCAGAAAGCATGAATGTGGGTATCGCGGCCGAATCCCCTATCGGTTCGTCCATAAAGTACGCTATCCTTTCAAGATTATCGGTCACCTCATGAGGTCTGAGGAATAATTCCAGATGTCTTGTATTGAACTCTTCGGCGATCCTTTTGGCGAAAGGCCTCTCATCTATATAATGCCCCTCATACCCCACTGAAAAGGTCGACAGGCAGTCGCGTTTACCGAGCATGGATATCATTGCCACAACAAGGCTCGAATCGATGCCACCGCTTAAAAACGTACCCACAGGCACGTCACTTCTTAACTGAAGCCTTACCGCATCCTGCAATTTTGCCAGGAACATCTCCCTAAGCTTCTTCTTCTTAATACCGTGATCTATCGGTATGCGGTCAGCCGACCAATACCTCTTTTTTACAAAATTTCCCTTGTTATCAATTTTAATATAGCTGGCGGGTTCCATTTTGCTGATCCCCTTGATCATGGACCTTGGATACGGCACATACAATAAGCTCAAATAAAGCATAAGCGCTTCACGATCGATACCCGGGTCAATGTCCAATGTCATTAGGCTCTTTAGCTCGGATGAAAATGAAAACAGCTTGTCAGTCCTGGTATAATAGAGCTGTTTGATGCCCAGACGGTCAACGGCTAAGAAAAGTCGCCTTTCTTTTTGGTCCCAAACCGCGAACGCGTACATACCGTTCAATTTCTCAAGGCACCCCTCGCCCAACGCCTCATATAAATGCACTATTACCTCAACATCGCTTTTAGTCTTAAACACATGGCCATCGCATTCAAGGTCTTTTCTCAGTTCCAGATAATTATATATCTCGCCGTTACATATGACACAATATCGGCTGTTCTCATTGAATATCGGCTGGTGCCCGCCCTTGATATCAATTATAGAAAGCCTGCGCATCGCAAGCCCAAGGTTTTTATTTATATAATAACCAAAGTCGTCAGGACCTCGATGCACCATACGGTTATTCATCTTTTCCAATTCATTTTGATAAACCGGTCTTTCATCCGAACGGATTATGCCGTTAATACCGCACATGTTGAGGATCCTTTCTTAATGTTCACTTTAAGACCTCCTGCCAGCGTTTCAATTCGCTCTCAAGGCACCAATATTTAATTATAAACTCCTTTATATTTTTATCTCCCGCGGGTTTTAAACAACTCAATTCTATGGCCTTCTTCAGGTCAAGCGGGGTATAGACCTTAGTAACCAGTTCTTTTTCCATGCTCAATGGGCTTAGGAACATGAAATCCGGCAAGACCGGGGTGATCACCCTTGAACCGGCCGCGAGGGCCTCAAGGCCGACTGATGAAACACCGACTATTGTTATCCTCGATTGCCTTACAAGCTTATCTATGGAATTCCTTTTTACATAAAATTTGATCGCGCTGCCCTCGAACACGCGCCACGCGATATCATCTACCGGTTTTGAGGGATGCCCCTTTATCCAAAGATCCATATCCACCGTATCATCATATGCCTCACGCACTATTGAGATCAAGCCTTCGGTTTCATCCTCATGTATGGAGCCCGCTATCAAGAGAGCGGGCCGCTTATCGCGCTCTTTGGGGGCATCCAGTATATCCTTTATATACATATGCCTGACTGCCTCAACCTTCCTGACATCAGGATATCCGATATTCTTCAAAAACTCACATGGTATGTCACCGTTGCAGGCATATGTATCGGCAAGAGGTAATGACAGGTGATCACCCTGCGATTCTAATTCTTCCTTATGATAGTAGTACTGAAAATATCTGTCCGATATGATCGAATGCTGAAATCCTATAGCCTTTATACCGGGCGCGCTCATATTTTTACCCCTTACCAACGCCTTTTCCCAGGCATGCATTTCCGAATAATAAACGCAATGCCTGGCGTCGGGGAATTGCCGGAAAACCCGCTTAAAGGCCTCATAGTACATTATGCCTTCATACGCGCTTGGGCCTAAAAAAGAATCATAGAACAGATCTTTCAATAATATGTCCGCCTCCCGAGGGAAGAAACCGCCGGACAAACCGGCCCTCAAGACATCTTTAGATATCCATGCAAATACTATCGCCTGTCTCAACATATGACAGGCGACGGAACAAAAGCCCTTTATAGACATAAACTCATCCAAAAGAAAGTTCGCGTATCCCTTGGCGGAATATCGATTGGTCAAAGACAGCGCGTCCTTGAACGTATAACCTTCCAGGGGGACATATATCCACAGCCAGATAATATCCATCCCCAGAGAGTCAAATTTATCCTGAAGTTTCTGGGCATAACGATTCTTCAATATCCCCTTGCCGGCCATCTCTTTATCGACAAAAGGGAAATAACTGACTACCAGCGATGAACCCTTTCGGCATGCCTTTTTCTTTAAAGCGAAAGCCTTTGCCGCCAGCCTAACGCTAATGTATCTTGCCAGATAACTCCGCGCGCACCGGATCGTTCTGCACATATACCCAAACGCCGACTCGCGATATATAAAATCTTTTATATTGCCCTTAATGGAACGCTTCCTTTTGCCGCGGCCCCAATACAATAATTTGACCTCATGCCTGGCGCAGTTTCCGGTAAGCGCCTTTAAAACAGATCTCTTGTTTAGAGAGATGTAACATATGTCATACTTACCTGTGGAAAGGATCTTATCGATCGCGTTCAACCGCGCGATATCAAAATACACATCCGTCTTTTGAGGATTTTTCTCTGAAAGCGGCGAGAACCACCATGCGCTCATTTCCCCCTCGCCCATACTCATCCATGCCTTTAAAGATCTTTTCTTAACGTTATACCTGCCGATATAGTGGGACCAATTTGTAAGTTTTCGGGGCAGGCGCTCTACCTCAGCGTCTATCAGCCCGGCTGAATTCATGACCTCAACAGACAGTTTAAGAGAATTTTCACACATGCTCTTAAAAGAGTTGATGAGCCTCCACTTGGATGTGTATGGATACAAAAAGACCCTGGATATGTTGGATCCGGATAAGCCCTCGCGGGCCTTTTCCTGATCGATATATTCGTCAAATATTAAGAGGCAATTCATTATTAACTCTTAGATCTTTCCGGCATAGTTTTCGTTATTGATAATTCTTTCCTTATGTATACTATCCATAACCTCTAGCAATCCCTGCCCCAGATCCAGGTAAGAGTCCGAGACTATTTTTTTAGCTATAGTAGGATTGAAGGAATACGGCGTTACCTCATAATGTTCCTCTTTGAAGTCAGAGAGGTACTCGATCTTGACATTGTTATTCAGCATTTCCCTTACCATAACAAGCAGGTCCTTTATTTTGATCACCTGGCTGCCCGAGATTATTACATACTGGTTTTTGTATTTTTTATCCAACATATCCGCGCTCATTCTCGCTGCGTCACGCACATGAATATATTCTCTTACCTCTTCGCCGTCCCCGTTCCTGGTGATCTTACCTTGCCTCAAGGCCTGCTTAAGCATGCTGTATATCCAATTCCTCCCGTCCGACCGCGGGCCGTAGAGAGACCCGTAACGCATGATCGTGTAATCGATACCGTATGCCTTATGATAGTCCTCTATAACCAGTTCACATGCCCTCTTTGATGTCCTGTAAAATGAGCCGTTCCTGGAATACACATAAACAGAAGAGGCATATAAAAAATGGCTGACGCGATTGGCCCTGCAGGCCTCCAGAATAATGCTGTTACCCAGCACATTATGCTCTATGGTCTGGAATGGTTTGGATTTCGACTCCTCTATATCCGTTATACCGGCGAAATTATATACCGCTTCGGCGCCCATGGTAACCTTCATAACGGCGTTCTTATCCAATATATTGCCTAAAACAGCCCTGCCGGGCGTCTTGATATAACGAGATCCTTTATGATCGAATCCGAGCACATCATGCCCCTTTTCCCGAAGAATATCGAACACATGACTGCCTAAAAAACCCGAACTTCCGAACACTACTATCTTCATGACAGACTCCCTCCTAAGAAACTATTTTGTCACTGTTATATTCCACGCAAAACCGAACACCGGGCCCAATTTAACCTCGAGCCTGGATTGCGCGTAAAACGGCTCTCCATATACAAGGATCCCGCTCTTATATGGCCTCTGACGGATAAGCTTGATCATATATGACCTGAGCCTATCTCCGCACAGAAAATCCGTAAGAAAAAAACTGCTTTTACGGAGTGATATTGAGCTGAACCTCCCGAACGCTTTAATAATCTCTCTTTTGGAATATATCCTTGTAACAGGGTTTCGTTTGCCTGATCTTGGCCTGCCTTCAGTGATAAGGCCAAAACATTCATGGGCAGGATATTTGAATAACAATCCCGACATGATCGCCCTTGGCATAAGGTTTAACCAGTATTGAAAGGAATCCTTGCAATAAAGCATGATCACTGCCTGTCCACCGGCTTTCAAAACCCTATACACCTCATTTATACACGCATCCGTGTTCTCAGAGTGATGCAATACACCGTTTGAATATACGATGTCGAATGATCCGTCCTTAAAGGGAATGTTCTCAGCGTCTGCCTGAATAGCCATTCCGTTGCCTTCAGGCACCATTGAGAGTTTATGCGCGGTTGACATAACTCTTTCTTCCGTTATGTCAATAGATGTAACCGAGGCGCCGTGTTTTTTGAAAAGGGCGGAATGTGCCCCCCCTCCGCTTCCTACCTCAAGCACCTTTTTGCCTTTGATCTTGGTCAGATCCATCTCTGTTACCGCCAAATGTTTCCTATACTTAAACATACCGGTGAGATCACGCAGGTATTCATCCAGCTTATATTGATCCAGCTCATGGTCGTACCTGTTATACCATTCAAGGCTGGTCTGCCCCCAGAAGTCCTGTATATCCCTTTTTTTGCCTGTCATATAATCCTTACTCAAAAGCTTCAGGTAATTCTTCCCGCCGGAAAATTTAACCATACAATCACTGCAAACGGCCGTTAATAACCCGTTGTCGCAATGGATCGTTTCCAATGAACCATTTCTACAGGCAGGGCACCTTAACATATCCAGCCTCGCTCTCAATGTTTCTGTGTTTATCTCCATGGGCTTCACTGCCTGGTCCTTTTAGGGCTTCTGTCCGACTAAAATCACGAACTTCATATCTATAAGGCAATCGTCTTTGGTCAGTGTCATGTTATAATCACGCTTACCCCTTTCGTCCAGCTCCCTATGCATTTTCAGGATAGTTGCCTTATTTGTCTCATTCAATCCTGAATTATCCAGCCAGTTCTTGACGCTTACCCGCGGCATTCGATATATTATTTTCCTTATATTCACAAAACCGGCATTTGACATTAGGCAAAGGAGATCTTCATCCATAAATGTCAGCCTCTCTTCTTTTAGCTTGAACATTTCCGTATAAAAATCCTTTACATGTTGAGTAGGCGGCACGCCCTCTGAGAAAATCATCTTTCCGCTCCTTTTCAACACCCGGAGACACTCATTCATGGCCTCTTGCGTACTATCAAGTATATGATGAAAAACCATGCGCGCGGTTACTTTACTAAAAGTATTCTTTTTGAAATCCAGGCTTCTGGCGTCACCGATCAAAAATCGTTCGTTATCGATCCTGTGGTCGAAAGCGTGGGAAAGCATGTCCCCGGAAATATCTATTCCGGTCACACTGTCTACTATGCCTGATACAAGATGGGCAACTATACCCGTGCCTGTGCCTATATCCAGCACTATATCCGTGGCGTCAAAGCTTCCCGCCTTAAGGAATTCATGCAGATACCCGCTTTTAATGGCCCATTGAAGCTTTTCGTAGTTTTTTGACCTCTTCTTCCAGAATTTTTTGTATTCGTTCTTCTTCATGGGCTTTAATAAACTCCTTTTATTCGCGTTTTTCGGACCCAAAAAAATGAGGTTGACCTAAAGGATCCGGGGACGCATCTCTTATCAAATATACTCTGACAGCCTCAACCACAGTTCATCCACTTTTTCGGGATTCGACCCGGCCATGTTATTCGTTTCACCGGGATCACCTGCTATATCATATAGTTCCGTTTTATTCGTAAAGGTGTTATAGATCAGTTTCCATTTGCCGTCTCTTACACATTTTACGTTCGCTTTTTCAAGTGATGGGTGAGGGCCCTCCACGCCACCCGTCTCTGAAAAGGCTATTCTATCCTTATCCTCCTGACCCCTTATAATGGGCAGCAATGACTCACCTTTAATAGCCTTATATTTCTTAAGGGGTCTTAATTGCAGAAGTTCCAATATAGTTGGCAGGATATCCACTGTCCTCACCTGCACATCATAAACCTTACCCGCCGGTAAATATCTGGGGCAGATCATATAGAGCCACACGAGTATGCTGTAATCATAGGTGAATATGCCGTAAGATTTTTCTCCCGGCTTTTCGCCCAGACCGCTTCCATGGTCTGTTGTAACGATGATAAGGCTCTCCCCTTTGGGGTCCAGTTCATCTATGGTTACAAGGATATCATTGACATATTGGGCGGCCTCATACGCGTATTTATAATATCTTTTCCGGTTCTCTTCCATGCGGCCAAAATATGCCTGGTCAAAATCAGTGTATTTGCGTATGACCTCCCTGACGATATTGTGATGCACCTCGCCGTAGTGAAGGAAAGAAAAGAAAGGCCTCTTGCCGCCAAAACACTTTCTTAATTCTTTCTTGTGGCTTTCCAATATGCCTTTTTCCTTATCTTCCGGGACTATTACCAGATCATCAAAGCCTACGTGAGGAAAAAGTATCGGGCTGAAGGTATACCCGTGTGTAAAATATCCTGCCTCGTGCAGATATTCAACGATGGTATGGCAGCTGTCCTTTTCATAGTTCTGGCTCTTAACATAACCGTTGACGCCGTTTTCGTTTCCGTATAAACCCGTGAAAGCCGCGTGCAGGCTCGCAAGCGTATACGGGGCGTATGAAACGGATTTGGAAAAGAATACGCCTCTTTCTTTGAGCCGGTCGAACACAGGATGACAAGATAACGCGTCCCTTCTGAATTGGTCAACCAGTATCCATATAATATTCGGTCTATCCGTTCTCCTGAAAATATTGCTAAGCATATTGAATCCCATGTATATTACCTATAGTTCCTTTTCATTGAGATACCCGAGCTTCACAAGCTCCTGCCTGATAAACGGGTTCGCCATCTTGCCTGCCGTTGACTTGCTTAAACGTATCGGGTATTCATCCAATTTAAATGACTTATCCATCCCCTCATAGAATTCAGTCATTTTCTTTAGAAAATCCTTTTCCAATCGGGCTTCTTTCGTTAAGAGATTGGCGACCTTATCCTCCTTGCGGCCCGCGCTGAACAAATAATTCCGATTGTTCGATTGCCAAATATATTTGTGTGCCTTGGTCCTCAATGCCCTGGCGATAATATGGGACTTTTTCATAAGCCTGGGATAATTCTTCAACCGGCCCGGTAATACCGTTGGGGGGGAATCCACGACAAGATACCTGTTGTCCCAATCATAATTATCCAAAAACACTGACACACCATCAAACACGGTCTCTTTCTCGGCCCACTGTAATTTCCCGATTGCATCAAGTATAGAAGGGGCAATATCCATAGCTGAAGTCAGCCTGTTTATCCTGGTATCCCTCCTGATCTTTTCGGGATAATGTAACATACAGGGTGTGGAGAAGATCTCATCCCACACAGTACCGCCATGGTTCATCTCATCATGTTCACCCAGTAATTCCCCATGATCGGACATGATAACTATCAGGCTCTCTTTCAACAGCTTTTCTTCCCTCAATCTTCTAAGGAATGAACCGATAAGACTATCGGCATAGAGAAGATCCGCCTTATAACAGTCTCTTACGGATTCCAACGCCTCCTTAGCGGGCCCGAAATCCCCGTTCAAATACGCGTGCACATCCAGTTGAATATCATATGATAGCTTGTGAATCTTCTTGCCTTTTAGCACGCGTTTTAAGTATTGCTGAGGCGGATAATATGGTGTATGGGGATGTAACAGAGTGGTATAGGCAAAAACCGGTGTATCACGATTATCCTTTACTTTCCCAAGGATATAATCGAGGCAGCTTGCCCCGTCCAGACTATCAGCCCACGAGCGGAGCTTGGCATCCTTCGAGGAGACCTTATTCAAGAAAGCCTTTATCGTTTTTTTGAGATACGGGAACCTTGATATTGTTCTTTTCAGCGCATCGCTGAAAGTCTCCTCATAAGCGCCCTGCGCCCTTTTCTTCTCGGGATATATTAATTCATCAAAGCCGAATATGTTACCGTATCCGGCAGGCGGCACAATATCAAATTTTGTATAGCCATATGTCTTATAACCGATCCCTTTAAGCAGCTTAGGCAGAGTAACGATATCTTCGCGTAAATGGCACAGGTTGTGGAACATCTTATGCCTCATTGAATGCTGACCGGTAAAAATACCCACATGGGCCTGCGCTGAACCGCAGCCTGCCGCGTAATGATCCATGAATAAGGCACATTGCCTTGAAAATTCATCTATATAAGGAGTCAGACCCTCCTTATTTCCATAACATCCGAACATGTCTCTCCTGGCGGAATCCAGGATTATCAATATAATATGAGGTAATTTTTTCATTGTCCTATCACCCTTTTAGTTATATTCTCTACCACATCGGATACCTGTCATCAGGGACATCATCACCGGATCCCTTCCGGTCCCTGATCACACTTACCAAAGTAATACAGACCGATACAACTGCTATCGCCCCTAATATATACAGAAAAACCTTCGTCATCCCTTCAATACCTCTTTATTGAGAATTTCCGCTGTTAGCTTATATCCCTCGTCTGTGAAATGGGCCCTATCCACAAACAGCCATGTTTTATCAATATCCATCCGATTGAACGCCTGGTTCATGTCATAGTAAGGCATGCCGCATTCATGGGATATCTCCTTCATTTTTCTTGTAAACCACGCGTATTTTTCCTTATCCATATTTTCCTTTAATATCTTCCACTGATTGCCCGGATAAGAGTCAAGTTCTTCGAACAATAAATTTTCCTCAGCGGATCGAACCTTATCTATCCAGTTCGCAAAGGGCTGAAGCACGTAAATGAGCTGTACATCCAACGCGTCCCTGATCATCTTCCAATTATACATATCCCTTTTTATGACGCTTAAAATCTTTTCTTCATTGCCGGCCCCGCCGGCATCCTTGGTCACACGCTCTGGACGCCTAACACCTTTTGTGTCTGCCCTATCTCGGTACAATATATTCGCGAGTTCATCCTTTGAGATATTATCATAATCCAATCTCGGCCCATAGAAAGGGTATAAAAATGTCTTCAGAATCTTTCGTTTAACCGAAAGAGGTTTTACGTTCATCTTTTTGTCAAACGTGTTCCAGAAAAAGAACGTGCCGATCTCATCCCGGGTATTTGTCGAAAGGTAGTGCAAAATAATATTGTTAACGCCGCTTAATAACACTATTCTTTTCAACCTCGGTATATATGAACGGTATGTTAAAAATAGGAGTAATTCCTGTGTTGAGCTGTACGCCCGGCCGCCAAAATTGATCCATGTATCGTCTGTCATGCCGTTCAAAAGAGAGGGGACTGTGTGTCTATCGCTGGAGGCGCCGACACCAAAAGAGAACGATCCGCCGATTACCAGTGATACATCCGCCTGAGACAGATCCTTAAAATCAGAGAGCTCTTTTTTGCCCTTGTGCGAGATTCGAAAACCCAACGAATCCGTATTAAGCGATCCCGATCGGAAGTTGGGCGAGTGAAAATACATCAGATACGGCACCCAAACCTGCCCTATCCTGTCATAATCGGCCATTTGCGGAGTGATGCTATGCCTATATCCCGTATTATGCTTCACGCTCTCACCTCTTAACCTCACCATATTCTAATTCAGGCCGGGCGATTGGAATATTCCAATCTATGTCCTTAACCTTATCGGTCTTTTCAAGACAATACACAGCCATACATACTTCGCTATAGGTTGATACTGTCGACTTTGACACCGGATGCCAGTAACCAAATGTACTAATACCGGGCTGTGGCAACATCGCCGAAATATATTTAAATGCCTCATTGTTATTCAATATTATATACGGCACCTTTGAGACACCATCCCATTTGCCTTCAAATTCAAGCCTCTGGTATGACCTGTCCCTGTCAGATATGCCACCGTCTTGGACTATCCTCAGATCAAATATAAGCCTTTTACCGGTCACGCGCCAGGCCTCCTTTAATAGCTGCCGCCATGACTCGGTCATGTGCAAGACCCCGAAACATATGGTCAGGTCAAATGAATCGTCCGGAAAATCAAGATGTTCGCCGTCAATAAGTTTGAACGCGGCATTTTTATATGTCTTCCTGGCAGATGATATCATATTTTTTGATATGTCCACACCTGTATACGCGATATCCTTGTTTAACTGGCTTAATATTCCAAAAAAGCCTCCCTCAGCACAACCAATATCCAATACTGCGCCGGCCTGCCCGGCATATTCACATAAATAACGTTTTTCGGATTCGTATAGATCCTCCATTCTATTACGGTTAAGAGCGTAGTATTGAATAACATTTTCCTGGCTCCATGCCGCTTGATCCCTGCCTATCCTTTGATCCTGAGAAAATCGTTCCCGGCGGTATCTAGAGGCCAGGTCATTGAATATCCTGTTACCTTCCTCTGTGAATGCCTCGGCCCGCCTGATAAGAGGAAACATGCTTTCATCAAAATGTGTGTACAGAGGGAATGCCCTGAGAAGCCCCTTTATCTCATCTTGGCTAAGGGTATTGTTCTGAAGGACGGAATCCCTATTAAGATCCCCGACCGGGCTGTCCTCTTTTATATAACCGGCATCAAGGCAGTAATCATACAGGTCCGTGCCTTTAAAGGGCGTAAATATAAATGTCCCGACTGTATCGGCATTTATCTTACGGTTCAAATTAATCGTGTCAAAAACAAGATCTCTTGTTTCACCGGGAAAACCTATCATGTTATTGATGGAATATGTGATAGATGATCCCTCCACAAGTTTACACGCGGATACTATTTTTTCATTGGATACATTACGGTTTAACATCCGCTTTCGAAATTCCTCATTGCCATGCTCAAGGCCTATGCCCATCCTGAAACAGTGAATCTTCTCCAGCATATCAAGCTTTTCTTTAGTTATTGTCTCCGGCCGCGTGTTAAACCAGAACGGGACCTTTATCCGGCTGTATCGTTCGCAAAACTCGTTGAATTTATTTTTATCCATGGAAAGAAATGTCTCTGAAACAAAATAGAAAAAATTTATGTCATAGGCATCTTTGTAAGCCTTTATCTCGCTAAAGATTCTGTCCATGCTCTTCCATCTGTACCATTTTCCGGCCGATCTAAAACGACGTTCAACGGCATGGTTGGCGCAGTATGAACATTTATACGGGCATCCCCTGGAAAATTCCAGGGGCACCATCCTGAACATCCTGCCCTGCATCGGTTTATAGAAACGTTCGTGTTCAAATAATGAAAAATCCATTAGGGCCGCATGATCCAGGTCAACGAGACGTTTGATCGGATTTCTTATGACCTTTCCATCCTTTTTAAACCACATGCCGGGTATACTGAATATATCTTTGCCTTCACGGAACCTCCTGGCAAATTCCAGGCACGCGTCCTCACCCTCACCTATACAAACACCATCAATGCTTTCACACGCGATCACCTTATCGGGCGATAATATCGCGAACACGCCTCCCGCGATAGAGAACGGCCTTTTCCCTTTTATTGACCGCAGAAGACGAACGCCCTGTCTGAATGTCGGTTCCACCACAGACAGGAAAATCACATCCGGTTTGAACTGCCCGTACACGGACAGGAACGCGTCTGTAACATTATCATCTTTCAATCTGATACCCTCATCGCCATAGTCAAACGGCACCACCTGTAGATTATCCGCCCTCGCGTCATCCTGATCCATATCACCGCTTTTATAAAAAGTGGTATCAAAAAGTTTCACCTCTATATCCGGAGACCTCAATGCCCCGAGTATGCTGGAGGCGCCTACGGGGATGAGATTTTCCATCATCGAGTTGGCGTATATGAAAAGAACTTTTAATCCGCTCAAGATCACACCTTCTTATGGATTTTATTAAATATCCTGATGAATCTCTCTATTTCCTTCTTTGGGCCCACAGTAAAACGGCAATACCTCTTAAGGCACGGCCGGTCGAACGAATGCTTGAACAGCACCTTATTCCTTATCAGGTGATTTACGATCTCGTTCCTTCTTTTTCCGAAATCAACATGGATGAAATTCGCGTATCCCGTAAATACCGTATATCCTCTCTTCATAAAATATCTTTCGAGATCTTCTTTGGCGGCCCTTACCTTTTCGGCGTATTTAAAACTATCCTTATACCTCTCTAAAGCGAATAGCGCCGCGTTGGCCGAGAGTGTCGTTATCTCATACATGGGTTTGACGGCAAATATCAACTTAGCTATCCGGTCATTGGATGCCAAAAAACCTATTCTCAATCCGGCCAGACCTAGGGCTTTAGAAAATGTCCTTGTTACAATCAGATTATCATGTTTGGTTATCCTGTCCAGCATGCTCGATGCGTAAAAGGGATAATATGCCTCATCGATAAGCACCACGGCCCCATAGCGTGAGGCCTTTTTGACTATCGCGTTCAATTCGTTCTGATCAAAAACAGTCCCTGTCGGGCTGTTGGGATTGGCTATAGCTATCAATTTTGTGGCGTTATCTATTTTTTTAAGGATATCATCCACCTCGATGTTTAAATTTGCGTCATAACCCACTTTTTCCATACGGGCCCCTGCTATATCCGAATAGATATAATACATCGCGAACGTGGGATCAGGGATTATAACCTTATCCCCCGGCCCAACGAATACCTCAAAGGTCGATCTGATGGCGTTGTCCGAACCCGCTGTAACAACAATGTTCTTTTCCGGCACCCCTACACATAGTGATATCTTTTTGTAAAGCGGCCCTACCTCCGGATGTATTGAGAAATGCTCGGGTTTGATGGTCTTAAGTATACCCCGAAATACCTTTTTATCGATACAGGGCAGGTATTCATTCTTATCCATCCTCAAACATCCCATCCGTGACTGGCCGGGCGCCGGTGTCCTGAATATTTTTTTGATATGGCTCTTTGGCTTAATCATCTGATCCCCTTCATTATTTCCTCACTCCTGTAAGAGCACCATTTGCACGGCTCCACAGTGTGGCTTCGCCCCATTAAATGTGTATCCCTCAATTTGATCATATCAGAACAATTCCACACATCCTTGATAGAACGTTCAGCAATGTTTCCGAACCCCTTCCATTTATACATCTCTATTTCCTTATTCATGAACGGGCAGGTCAATATGTCCCCGTTCCAGGTAACGCAAAGCCTTCTCCAGAGATAGGGACAGGCCCACTTGCTATCCTGTATCAGGCTATGATCCGATATCTCATCGCGAAGGTCAATGCACGTAATTTCATCGGCGATATCCTTCCAGAACGCCTTGTATCCTTCCAAACTGAAATCCTCGTCTTTTACGTCAACGGTCTGCAGCCTTAAAATGACTTTACGTGACCTGTACCTATTTTTTATTTTCACAAAATTTCTTATATTGAGAACAACCTTGTCAAAATCAGCGCCAACCCTGTGTCTTTCATATACGTCTTTCGTATACCCTTCAAAAGATACTATCAATCTATCAAGACCGGAAGTAATCAACACCCTTGACGCATCCTCCGTAAGCAGGGTGGCATTTGTGTTAAAAAATACGTCTACAATGCCTTTTTCCTTCGCGTAGGAGACGAAATTGCCCAGTTCCGGATTAAGGAGCGGCTCGCCTCTGAAGTTAAGTTTTACCGAATACAATCCGTTCAGGCATGCCTCATCCAATATACGCCTGTAAACATCCATGGTCATGTAACCGGGGGAATAATTGGAATGGGCTGTCGCGCAGAACGGGCATTTTAGATTACAGATACTCGTAGACTCTATGTCCAGATGGACCGGAAAAATGCCGGCCTCATGACGCCTAGGATTGTCTTCCCACTTTTTTCTATATTCCTTTATACGCTTGTCTTTCTGGCCGGCAAAGTAGTCGCCTGAAAGCATTCTAATGTTCGGGTTTGAGGCTTCTTTCTTAAACACTTGAGACCATCCTCCTTGTACTATTCAAGTTTGTATAATGATCGAACATATTCTTTATGCCCTTATCCAGGCCTATCTTCGCGGACCAACCAAGTTCCCTTCGCGCCAGCCCCACATCAGCGTATGTACCGAATACATCACCCTTAGTAGCTTCTTTTACCTCTAAAGGGTAATGATCGGGAGCTCTTCCTCCTGCCTTAAGGATGCTGGTGATAAGCTCTTTGACAGTAGTGGGTTTACCGGTGCTGATATTATAGGTCTTATTCCTGGCGACAGGATTCTTGATGCATAGCATCATGGCCTCCACGCAATCGCTTACATAGGTCTGGTCCCGAAATCTATCCATGCTTCCCTTAACGATTATGGGGTCGTCCTTAAGCACATAGGACATATAGATACTGGCCATACCCTGTTTCAGATTATCAAGATTCTGCATCGGGCCATACACGTTAAAAAGCCTTAAAATAGTGCCGTTAATACCGAAGTTCCTGTAGAATTTAATATAATTTTCAGAATGAAGCTTTCCAACCCCATAAAATGACTTTGGCAAAAGAGGCGCGTCTTCTCTTATTGGATTATTTTCCACATCACCGTAAACACTCATGCTGCTGGAATAAATAAAATCTTTGATATTGTGCCTCCTGCACCATTCAAGCATAAGAAAAGTCCCATAGACATTGGTCTTGAAATCCTTATCAGGACACTCAAATGAGATCTCTCCTGATGATTGTGCCGCTAAATGAAATACACCTTTGACGTTCTCAGGCCTTATAGGCCCGACTACTTTCGGATCGGATATATCGCCTTCTATGAATGCGGCCCCGGCACTAAGGTTTTCCTTTCTTCCTGTCAGAAAATTATCGATCACAATCACATCATAACCCTCCTGTATAAGAGCCCTTACCAGATGACCGCCGATAAAGCCCGCGCCGCCGGTCACAATATACCTTTGCCTCATTTTTTCATACTCCTTGTTTTATCCTGTTTGATACGATCTTCCAGAAGGGTTCTTCCGGAGATCCGTCCTTTTTAATATACGCCTGCCTGTAATAAGAATACTTATCCGTATCAATATTCATTTCAGCGTCCCAGTCAATGATATCCGCTCGGTCCATAAATACGGGTTTCTTACCGAACAGGCCTGCCATCAGCCTGAAAAACGGCCCCTTATAAGTCCTGTCAAGCTTCTCTGAGGTTATGAATATAGCCGGTTTTTTAAAAAGATTGACAAAAGTCAAACTTGTAGAGCTGTGCGTAATAGCCGCTTTTGAATCCCTGACGAGCTCGATCGTTCTGCCTTTAATGATTTTCCTGTCACGCAGATATCTCTTATACACATCGAGGTCTGCCCTGGGATGAAGCGCTACGACAACTTCACATTTCAGGTTCTTTTCGACCCTATCGAAAAATCTGTCCAAAAGAGGGAAATATTCCCGAGCCTCCATAAGAATATCTGTTTTTGTATACGCGTGATCCGGATGAAAAGGCACATTCTGGTCAATGAAGACAGCCGTGTTTGATCCGCTTATTTCCCTGCCCCTTTGAGATAAATATCTGTCATAATCAAAATTATGTCCCCATACAATTTCTGTAGCGTCATTTCTAGGCATATTATATTTTAATGATTCTGTGCCGCCGGCCAGGATGAACCTTGCAGGCTTCACACCCAGCATATTATACGGCACCCTGTGGAATCCCCTGTATAAAATCTTCTCCACCAATCCTCCATTGCTGAAAAACATCCTTTTTAACCTGCCTGCCGAAAGGCCCGTTTCCGGCCGCGGAATGGGAAGCGCGTTTGAAGGAACGCACGCATAGTTGGCCCTGCTTTTTGACACAGCCTTATAACATTGAAATACTTTCGGATTATAATGTGGATTTATTATGACCAGCACTCCATCTCCAAGGCCGCCCAACATCGTAATCGCGGCCTTCCTGTCCATTATTCTTTTATTTCCCTTCCAGCTTAATTTATCGGTCAACACATATTTGCCTGAAAACTCAGGGGCAAGCGCCCTTGAGAGGTCCCAGAATTCTACCTCAAAACCGTTTTCCTGCAGTATATCTATCCCAAACCTGTCATAATCCCTTCCGCTTAAAGGCACGACTCCGACAAATATGATCTTATTTATTTTTTTTGCCATCACTGCATCCTTTACACATCATGAGGCCTTTTGCATAAGAAATTCACAGTATCTAAGATCCTCTAAAGTATCAATATCCACCGAGACCAGGCTGTCCGTTCTCACAGCAGTCATATTCTTACATTCCAGTATATTTCCGTTCAGGACAACATCACGCTTATAGGCGTCAACAAGACCGTTTGCCCTGTATACGGGAGGAAGCGTCTGCCGCCTGTAATATTCACTCATGTTTACCCCATCAATAAACGGTTTCATCTTTCCCTTGTTATCTAACCTGTAACACCAATATGGATGCCCTTCTCT
>Ga0272441_10004149_pt1 | contig 26659 bp, 14 predicted proteins | sample SSMProp6N_FD_193582 | JGI IMG/M metagenome (GOLD analysis project Ga0272441, IMG submission 193582) | Marine sediment archaeal communities from Little Sippewissett salt marsh, Falmouth, MA, United States - SSM-Prop-6N | ecosystem: Environmental > Aquatic > Marine > Wetlands > Sediment ... | reverse complement strand
CAAAGCCTGGGAAACCACGCGGAACCATGCCGCCGCGAAGGTGAACTGGCAGTTCACCACGAAAGACGCACGGATAAAGCTCAGAAAGCTCTATCCATCACTGGAATTGTAACAGAGCACTAGCTTGCCGTCGACCCAGCCGCGAAGCTCACCGTCGGCCTTCCACTTGCCGTTCCCGGCGTCCAGGCTGTTGAGCTTGAACATCGCCTCCACGCAATGCCAGTCGGCGTCGGTGAGCACGGCCTGGCGGCTGTCGTAGAGTTTGCCGTTGTAGCCTCCGCGCAGCGGCCCCTGGGTCAGGCCGTGGCGCGTGCCGGCGTTCTGCATGTCCGTGGCCCCGAGGCGCAGCCTGCCGGCGTTCGCCTCGATATAGAGCGTCAGGTGGCTGCTGGCCGGCCCGTGGTACTTGGGGTTCTCCGTGGTCAGGAAGTGCAGCATGTGGGGATGGTAGTTCCGGCCGGACCACCCCCAGCCCTTCGAGAGCCTGATGTAGAAGCGGAGATAGACGACCTCGGTGGGCTTGAAGAGGTGCCGAAGCCCTCGTGAGCCCACGGCCTTGCCGCCGCCTTCCCAATCGTATTCGATGCATCCCTTGCCGGCTCGGGCGCCCTGCTTGCAGATTCTCACCTCGGCGACATCGTACCAGCCGCGCCGGGCGACGTTTGGGTCGTCGAAGCCTTCGCGGAAGAGCAGGCCCTCTGGCAGACCGCCGGTCTCTTCGCTCCGTTTTGCACGGGCCGCGGGGGCCTCCTGGCGGACCGATGTCGCGGAAACCTGCACGGGCACCGTGTCCCATACCGCTTCGGTACCGTCAGAGCATCGCAGCTCGAGCAGGTACCTCCCCGGCGCGGTGAAGCGCACGTTGGTGGCCGGCGCGAACACGTCATCGAACCGGACTTGGCCAGGACCCAACACCTTCCGCCAGACGGCCCATGCGGCGGAACGGCTTGAGGGCGACGGGTTGCCGCCTGTGCAAGATCCCCGCAGCGCGATGGGCCGGTCCGCCACGGCCGTGATTGGCGCGCCGGCCGCGACCTCCAGAGGAGGGTTCACCCGCGCGCCGGGAACCAGGCGGGCAATCTCCTCTCCACTCAGCGCCCGCACATAGACGCGGACGTCGTCAAGCAAGCCATCCAGCCCCAGACGCCTGGGACCGAGCCGCCCGAAGCAGAGCGGTTCGCCGTTGACGCCGCCCGACGAGGCCGCCCCGCACACGGCAGTGTGGTGCAGCACTCCGTCGATATAGAGTCGGCCCTGCCGCCTGTGTGCGTCCAGCACGGCAGCCACGTGGTGCCAGCGCCCGGAGGTCCGCACGACGTCGCTCAAGGCGGGCACTTGGACTCCCCCCATTCCGCGGCCAAACAGGTACCAGTAGTCGCCGAGGCCGAGGGCGTAGTTCTCCTGCCACCAGTTGCCCTTTCCAACGAGGCCGACGGGGTTTTTCCCGCGGTCTGGCCACATCACCGGCGGCTTGCAGACCTGCACCCACAGGGCCACCGCTGCAAGCGACGGGGCGTTCAGCGAATCCGAGTGCGGCACGGACGCGTAGCCGCTGGCTGTCACGCGGAGCGATCCGCCGTTGGCCCCGCCTGTGGGGGCCGCCTTCGTCGAGAACGCGGCGCCCTGGAGCTTCGCGTGGTTCCGCCGCCCGGATGCGTCCTGTCCGTTGCCGTCAAACGGCCAGTATCCGATGAGCCCCGGATCGCTGCCGTCAGCCGGCAGCACATTGACGCTCACGCAGTCCGTTCCGACGCCGCCCTCGCAGGTGGCCGTCAGGGCCAGCACGTAGATGCCCGGCTGGGAGAAGGCGACAGTCGTCGCGCCCGTCCTTGTGTCACTGAAAGTCACCTGCCCCGGCCCGTCCACCTTCGACCACGCCACCTTCAGCCCGGGCCAGCCTTTCGCTGTTCGCCCAACCAGCCGGGCCTCGCGCCGCGGCCAGCGGAGGGTCTGAACGCGCCCGGCATCCACCGGCAGCCGGACCGGACGGCGGGTCGGCAGGGCAAGGCGGAGCACCTTGACCACCTCGTCCCGGTCCGCCTGCCAGAGCGTCCTGCCGTCGGCTGCGACGAACCGGCTGCGGCCTCCTCTCTTGGCGCCTGAGGCGAAGACCAGGTTCGCGCCGATAACGGGGCAGGCGCACTGGCGAGCCAGGTCCGCGCAGTGCGTCAGGAGGTTCGCCTGGGGGTTGGCGAAGCTGACCAGCACCAGCACCGGGCGTTGCTCGGCGATGATCCGGCGGGCGCCGGCGCGGCCGATGTCGGCACAGTTGACAACGGCCAGCGGGCCCCAGGGCGAGTCGACCGCCCTCGCGTCCAGGTAGTTGCCCTGGAACGCCGTCGTGCCGGCGAAGGCAGGATAGACGAAGGCTTTACGCTGCTTGTGGACCACGTGGCCGGCCGAATCGATGACCACGTTGGTGTCATAGGCCCCGCCGGGCACCCTCTCCAGGATCGCCGTCGAGATCCAGACACCATGCCCGCGGGCGATCTCGCCCAGCCGCCGTGACGTGCGGCCCGGAATGGGCTGCGCCAGGGGCACGTCGCTGCCGGCGGACTTGACGATGTCGCCGAAGCCGACGTCGATCAATTCCGGGAACACGCACAGGTTGGCCCCCGCGGCGGCCGCCTGCCTGACCTGCTCGGCCGCGGCGGCGAGGTTCTCGTCGACCTTCCCGTCACCGGCCGCCATCTGGCAGACGGCGACCTGCACGGGCCGGTCCAGACCAGGTTGTCGCAGGGCCTCGGACGGCTCGGCTTGGAGCACACCGGCGAGAAGGCCGGCAACGATTACAGCTATATGGGCCTTTCTCATCCCTCACCTGTGAAGCTGCGCTGCGGCGGGCTTGAGCATTCCAAGCCGCCAGGGGATCGCCCCGTAAGGCTTGCCGGCGCGCTGCCGATCCGAGACGCCCTGGAAGACGAACGACAGGTGGGCGGGATCGACCGTCAGCCGCTCGTCGTATCCGCAGCGGATGAGCTCGCCGTGGCTGATCGAGTCCGTCCATCGCTTGCCGACCGGCTTCGCGTTCGCCATGCTGGCGAAGGCCTTGTCCTTCGTCGCCGCAAGCGCAGTCCACCGGCCGTCGAGCCGGTCCGCCAGATAGGCCTTGAAGTACCGCCAGCCGTGCCCGTGCTGGGCCTCGATCAGCGTCATGTACTTCTCCATCCCTTTGAGCTTGTATATGTGGCTTGCCTCGAAGACGTCGCCTTTGATCGCCAGGACCGGTTCGGACCAACCCTTCGGAAAGCTGGCCAGACGGGTCTTTTCCCGCCACATGCGGCCGTCCAGCGTGGTGAAGAACAGGTGGGCCTTCGCGTCGTCGCAGATCACCCAGAAGTCCAATCCCCTCTTCCCGTCCGCCCAGCGCTGGCCCAACGGTGCCAGGGCGCTCCACGCGGCGGGGTCGGCGATATCCGTCGAAGTCGCGTAGGCCGCGATGTTCTTGGGGTTCCACGCGTCGCCGCGGGCCTGGCTGATGAGGTACCATCGCTTGTGGGGGCGGAAGTAGAAGACCTGCGGGGCCCCGCAGTGGCCGTCGTGCACCTTCAGCAGTTCCCGCTTCACCTGGTGCGTGTTCTTCCAGTCGTCAAAGGTGAGGTACTCGATCTGAGCATAAGGCTTGCTGCTGCGGACTGAACAGAACACGTGCCAGCGCCCACCGTGGAAGACGACCGACGGGTCCTTGATTGCGTGGGTCACAGCGCCCGGCCGCTGGAGCGGCCCGAGGAGTGGTTGGCTCACGCCCCACTGGAAGCGCCCGGCCAGCAGGTTGTCGATTGCCTGGCGCCCTGACTCGGCCGGCTGGTCGGCACAATAGCACAGGACCGGCATGCAGACGACCATCACGATCCATACGCAGCGGTCTGTCATCTCCAATCCTCCCTACCGTGCGATTCGGCGCTCATCATAGATGGCGCCACCGGTTTGCACAAGATCGCGTCGTCCCGGCCGATCGGGTATCCTCATGGCATGGGAGAATGCTGATGACGAAGCGCGTCCCTGGCGGCAGAAAGCAGAGCAAGACGGTGATTGTCACACGCGGAGTGGTTCGATGGACGGCGGATCGTGATGCCCTGAGCAAGCCGTAGCGGCCAGGGGGGAACGGCCTTGCAGGCACGGTGAAGGCAGGGCGTTCCCGTCAAGGCAGGCCGGAATAGGACAGTTCCTTGATACTCCTGAGAGGGAGAGATGACAGAACGAAGTCTGTTGATCATGGTGTTGGTCGGCCTGACGTGTCACGCCATGGGTAAGGAGCAGAGCCAGACGCCCGCGCGGCCGGTGCCTCGGGTTCCCGTCCTCCCAACCGAGGGTAACTGGTGGTATGTCTGTAAGATGCCCGACCTCGGCAAGCTGGCCGGGCCCAACCCGCAGAAGCAGCATATCGTCGACCACGGCTTCATTCGGGCCGACAACGGCGCCTGGCAGCTTTGGGCGTGCATCCGCGGCACGCGCGTCGGCCGACTGATCTACGGATGGGAGGGCCGGAGCCTGGACAAGGGCCCGTGGCCCGCGCGCGGCGTCATGCTGCGGGCCGATCCCGCATGGGGCGAGCAGGTCAGGAACGGCGAGGAGAAGGTCGGCGCGCCCTTCTTCCTCCGGAAGGACGGCAAGGCGTACTGCTTCTACCATGGTGCGGGGTTCCGCATACTGGCCTCAACCAACGGAAGGGACTTCACGCGTGTGGACCTTGGCGGCCACAGCAACCGGACCACGATACCCGGCGCGCGCGACGTGATGATCATGGCGCACGGCGGACGCCACTACGCCTACACCACGGCCATGGGGCAGCCCAAGGGAAGCAAGCAGTGGCAGAGCTGGGTGATGGGCTCGGTCTCCGACGACTTGAAGACCTGGAAGGGGCGGCATACCGTCTCCAAGGGGGGCGTCGGCGGCGTCGGCGGCGTGTCGGCCGAGAGCCCGTTCGTGGCCTTCGTCGATGGCTTCTTCTACTTGTTCCGCTCCTCCTCGATCACCTTCAAGACCTACGTCTACCGGTCGACCGACCCGCTCGACTTCGGCGTGAACGATGACAGCAAGCTGGTGGCTACGTTCCGGCTCAAGGCCCCCGAGTTGGTCCAGGATGACGGCCAGTGGTACATCTCCGACCTGCACCGCTTTCAGGGCATCCGCATGGGGCGCCTGCAATGGAAGCTCGACGAGAAGGGCGATGAGGCAGCGCGAGCGACAGGAAACCCATAGAGCCGGCAATGCCTCTGGAACTGACGCTGTCACGGGGCGTCCCTACTGCGACCATGCGGTGATGCAGCCGGCCATATGACATGCCTACCGATGCGGTGCGAACTTCACCGCATCCGCAATCACGTTGCCGTTGGCCTTGCTGGAAAGCGTCACGCTGCCGGCCTTGCCGACGGCGAGCCTGAAGGCGCCTGTACCGGCTGTAGGGGCTGTAGGGGTCCAGCCGGTTGTGCATCGGGCTGTCGTGGAGGTGGAAGCTGTTCTTTTGGGGAGGGTTATGACGACCTTGAGCATAGCGGCGCCATCCGTTACCATCCCGGCCTTCCAATGAGAACGGAGGGCTCCATGGCTCTGCTATCGTCTGCCACTGTGCTGGGTCTGGTTGACTCGATGGCCAAACCTTGTCGGCAGCGGCCACTGTCCATCCCGCAACGGACACGACGATGAACTGCCAAGGTGTGAAGGTCATGGAGAAGATAGTATGCAAGAGGGGCTTCGAGGACAATCTTGTCCGAGACGGAACTTGTAACCCCACGCCGTCCGCGAGCACATGCTGATCAAGGTCCCCCTAGCTGACGTACTATAGGCCATGCAGGCCTCCAGAGCGGGCGCGAGGCCGAAGAGGATGTCTGAGACTCGCCCGATGACAGGGAATGGAGTAAGTGATGATTGATACGACGTTCTTTGAGAAGCTGAGACAAGGCATTCGGCCACGTGCTCTGGCATTTGGGTCGTCGAACACGCAGCGCTTCTTGTCGGGTATGCACTGGTTCGATTGCTTCGAGCTTGCCACCGCAGAGACCTTCGGCCTTGGTGCCAGGTGCATCAACTCGGGCGTTGGTGGGGACACTGCGCAAATGCTCTTGGACCGGTTCGAGGAAGAAGCCGCATTATTCAAACCACATCTGACGTTCGTAACCGTTGGTGGCAACAACTCCAAGCCGGAACTGGGTATTTCCACCGAGTTGTTCCGCGAGGACCTCCTGAAGCTGCACACGAAGCTGACGGCCCTGGGAAGCTCGGTTGTGCTCCAGACCTACTACGCTCCCAATCCCACGCTCGTGTGGCCACTGGAACGGTTCCTGGAACATATGGAAACGGTTCGCGGAGTGGCGGAAGAAACGGGCTCGGACCTGATCGATCATCTTTCTCGCTGGATTCCATTCCGCGACCAATACCGTGACGTGTACCAAAGCCTCATGTTGGATGGCTTCCACATAAACCGATTCGGCAATATGCTGATGGGGCTCGAAATCGCTTGCCATTTTGGTCTTCAGGTTGGCGGGGATGCCCCGGATCTATGGGAGCCGATCCGCTCGTATCAGGCAATGATGGACAATGCTGCTGGGACAAGTGCTGGTGGCTGAGAAGCTGCTTCGAGCAGCGACTCCCCGGAAGGCGTTTGGTCCCAAAACGCAGCCGTAGCCCAAATCTCTTGCCAGCAAGAAGTCCCCTGTTGGTTCGGCGGGCCCATTGCGAGTTGCCCAACCGGCCGATGAGACGGCGGAATGGCATCCATGGTCATCGAAGCATGGCAATTCACCGTGGTTGCGTTGGCCGGCTGGCTGAACCGGCAACAGCAGGACATCGCGGCCAACCTGGCAGAGCAGAGCCCCACCATCAAGACCTTGGGAACGAGCTGTTCATGCAGGAAGAAGGCGTCGGCGTGGGCCAGGGAGAGGTCCGCTGCCGGGAGCGTTTGGGCGGGTTGCTTCGGCACTACCACTGGGCGGCGTAACGGAAGGGGCAGCGGAAAGCGGGGACAGGTAAGCAGGCAGTGCGAAGTAGTGAAGGGGATCCCGCGCCGGCAACGTGCACGGTGCCTCGCGAGCGCCGCGGGGGTCAGTGACACACCGACGCGATTGGTCGCTCTGCACGCTCGGATGGGTTTCGAGACCATACGGCGTCGAAATCATGGTCCCAGAATGGCCGGACGATCCCTCCGTCTAGCGGAGAGGGTCCTTGCGGGCCTCGCGATCGGGGGTAGAATCGCCAGGAAGGTCGCCAGCGGGCTTCTACTGGAGGCTATCCGGAAGATCCCGGTTGGCAGGGCGAGTGTGCAGGATACATCCCGCTCGCGGGCGGCCTCGCATCGAGGTCGGCCGCGACCCGTCCCTGCGGAGAAAGGACAGCCAATGGCTGACGAACTCAGAATGCGTGGTCGGTGTGCGCCGTGGGTGCTGGCGGCAGTGATGGCGGCAATGACCGCCTGGGCCCATGCGGGCGAGCGGCCGTGGCCGCTGGCGATGTGCTCGAACGCGAACGTCCTGACCAATCCCGAGTATCCCGTGAAGATGCTGGACGCCGGGGCCCGCATGTGCCGGGTGGACGTCACCTTCCCCAACGTCCGCCCGAAGGCGGGCGACGACCCGGCGGGGTGGAACTTCTCGAACCTGGATCGCATCCGCCGACTGCGGAAGACGCACCCGAAGCTGGAGTTCCTGGTCCTGCTCGGCTACGGGGCTCCCTGGGCGCAGGACGAGCGGTTCGCCTCCGTCACCGGCAAGATCGGCAGCCCGCAGCGCGGCGCCGACATCCAGCCGGTCACCGATCCTCGCAACCTGTACGGCCACTACGTCTACGAGACGGTCCGCCGGTACAAGGACGTCACGAAGTACTGGGAGAGCTGGAACGAGCCCGACCTGGCGGGGCATCACTACTTCAAGGGCGACGGGGCGGACTTCTTCGCGTACCAGAAGGCCTGCTACCTCGCGGCCAAGAAGGCCGACCCCAACTGCGTCGTGCTGTTCGCGGGGATGTGCTATCGCAACGTCGAGGGGTACCTCGCGTCGCGCGGTCTCCAGGCGCCGTCGCCTTCGCCGGCCAAGGAGTGCTTCTTCGAGCAGTACCTCCGCCGGTGCGTCAAAGACCCCGACGCCAAGCGGAACAACTACTACTTCGACGTGATGAACCAGCACACCTACAGTCGCGCCACCGACGCGTACGACTACTTGATGGTCGTCCGCAAGCTCATGCGCGACCACCTCGGCGCGGAGAAGCCCGTCTGGATCACCGAGATGGGCTTCACCGACAAAGGCGGCCTGTTCGGCGGAACGCCGGATGAGTACTGCGACTACGTGCTCCAGTCGTACGCATGGGCCGCGCTGGCGGGGACGGAGCGGCTGTTCCACTTCCAACTCGACAACTCCAACGGACACGGCCTCTACCGGGGCATGCTGGGTGAGCCCAAGCCGGTGCTGACGACCTACCGCGACGTGCTCGCCCGGGAGTTGGCCGACACCGAACTGGTCGGCCAACTGCACGGGACGCGCGGGGTCGGCTTCCTGGAGGGGCGGTCGCCGTACAAGCCGGACTGGAAAGCCGGCTGCAACCTGTTCGAGTTCCGCAGCCGCGACGGCGAGCGGCGGATCCTGATGGCCTTCGCCGACACGGCCAAGGAGGCCGTCGTGAAGGTCCCCGCCAAGGCGGACCGCGCGACGCTGATCGACCGCCACAACAAGCGGACCGTCCTGTGGCCTCGGGACGGCGCGTATACGCTGACGCTGCCCGGCGCGACGAACCTGACGGGTTGGCCGACGGCCAACGAGAAGACCAAGGCCCTGGGCGAGGCGGAGCACCTGGTGGGCGGCGCGACGTACGTGATTGTCGAGAAGCTGCGGTAGGCCGGGCCGTGGGGGCGGCGGCCGCGGTGGATGCGGAGACGACAAGAAAGGAATCGCGATGACACTCCTGCGGACGATCCGAACCGGGCGGATAGGGCGGTGGATGGGGCGCGTGGGCCCTTCGTTAGCGGCGGCGGTGGTCGCGGTGTTTGCCGTCGGCTCGGCCGCTCTGGCCGGCGCGGCCGAGCCGTCGGGCAAGACGCGCGTGCTGTTCGTCGGCGGGGACTGGAAGTCCCAGTTGCCCAACTACCGCGGCGAGAAGCCGATGCGGGGGCATTTCGTCCGCCGCGAGGTGGAGCGGGCTGCGCCGGGGAAGTTCGAGTTCACGCTGTGGACCAGCTACGAGCTGCTCCAGTACGGCGAAGCCGACTCGCTCGGGCGGTTCGACGTGATCGTCGTCGGCGACATCATGGGTCAGAGCGTTCTGCCGCGGCTGGTCGACGCGCTCACGCACTATGTCGAGGCCGGCGGGGGACTGTGGTACTGCGACAACCATAAGGCGTTCAGCTTCAACACGAAGCAGCTCAGCTTCGACGCGGTGCTGCCGATCGAGGTCCGCCCGTTCCGTCCGTACGACCCCAACATGAGCCAGCCGATCGTTGGCTCCAAGCGATCCAAGAAGGACGCCCCGCTCTGCGTTCAGATCACGGCGCCCGATCATCCGGCCGTGCGGGGCCTGAACTGGGCCGAGGCGCCGGGGCTCCGCGGGGCGCACTACGGCCAGGTCAAGGCCGGCGCGCAGGTGTTGGCGCGGACGCAGTCCGGCGAGCCGATCTGGGTCGCCTGGGACAAAGGCAAGGGCCGCGCCCTGTGGACGGGCGGGGTGTTCGCCAACGACGAAATGTCCTCCCAGTTCGCCGAGTGGCCCCAGTTCGGGCGGTTCTACGCCCAGACGCTCGCTTGGCTGGCGGCCGGGTCGCGGTTCCCGCGCCCGGACCTGGTGTCGGCCGAAGCCGAGGCGACGGTCCGCGTGGACCTGTCCCGCGCCCTGCCGGCCGTCACGTCGAAGCACTTCGGCATCCACGGCCAGGAGACCGCCTCCGGCGCCCGAGCGATGGAGGGCGACGACCTCGCCCTGTACCGCCGGCTGGAGCTGGGCGGAACGTTCGCGCGGACCAGCGCGTTTCAGGGCGTCCTCCGGGCGAAGGGGGGCAAGCGGTTCGAATTCCTCGACGACGGGACGGACCTGACGACGTTCGACTGGAGCAAGTACGACTTCAAGAAAGCCGACGCCGTCCTGGCCGACCTGAAGCGCATCGACGCCGAGCCGGTGTTCCTGTACTGGTGCCCCTGGGGGCGGATGGACCGGCCGCTCGATCCCGTGCAGTACACGAAGTACTTCGCCGCTTCCATCCAGCACGTCAACGGCACCCCCGGCACGCCGCGGTATCGTCCGAGGCTGAAGTACTTCGAGATCATGAACGAGCCGGCCCTCAGCCCGGCCGAGACGGAGCTGCCCCGCTACGCGGCGTTCTTCAACCACGCCGCCGCCGCGCTGAAGCAGCGCTACCCCGGCGTGAAGTTCGGCTGCGGGGGGTTCTACGAATGGTCGTACATCCAGCGGGTGATGGACCGCTGCCGCGGGAACCTGGACTGGGTCAGCCGCCACCCCTACGGGCACACCGGCGACGCCGTATTCTATCTGCACGACCAGTACGTCCGCCACGCCCGGTCGCTGGGCATGAAGGACCTGAAGTTCATCATCACGGAGTGGGACTTCTGGATCTACGGCCGGCCCGCGTTCGACTACATCATGCAGCGATGGAAGCCGCTGCTGGACCGGGCCGACGAGTGCATCGGCACGCTGCACTACCGCTGGCGGGAGTACGCCGAGGGCGGGTACGTATTCGGCGTCCATGGCGAGTTCGACAAGCGCTACGGCGAGCTGCCCCCGGCCTGGCCCAACCCGGGGCGGGACAAGCCGATCACCTATCGCTACAACGCCTTCTGGGCCATGCGCCATTGCCGCGGTTCGCAGTACGCCGCGACGCTCGAATGCCCCGCCCTGGCCAAGGGGCCGAGCCATCGCGCGTACGCCGTCGCGACGCGGGACGGCGGGCGGCTGAACGTGGTGGTGTACTACGGCTACCCGCGGGTCGACCTGGCGGCCGGCAAGCAGTACGAGACCCTCAGACTCCGAGTACAGTGCGAGTTGCCCAAGCAGGTCAAGGCCGGCCGCCTCGTCATCTCCCGAGCCAACTGCAAGGAGACCACCGAGGCGGCCCCGCAGGCGCTCGACGGCCGCCGCCTCGACGTCCAACTCGACCTGCCCGCTTGCTCGGCCGTGTCGCTGACAGTGGAGTAGCCCGTACCGGTTGCGACGGACGCCTTGGCCGATCCGCCATGGTCGGGGTATCGCCCGACGCCAGATTCAGCCAGTTGCGTTGGAGAGTCTGCGTTGGAACGCCTTCTCGCTGAATCTGACCTGCATGTACGGCGCGCTTCCCGCCTCAGGAAGCCGGAGCGGATGGCGTCCTCCCCGTCAACCTCGGACAGCAACAGGAAGACATCGCGATGGCACCGGATGATAAACAGCCTGTTTCCCCTTCGGCCGGCTTCCCTTGCTCCGAGGTCCGCAGGCATAACGGTGTGCCGACCATCGTCGTCGATGGTCGGCCGCTACACGGCATGACGGCCACAAGCTGCGCCTTCGATGACCCCTAGGTCGTTGGCGACTTCGTCCGGGGCGGCTGCGAGATCCTGATGATCTGGATCGAGAGGGGCATTCATTGCTGGAGGGGGCCCGGTAGGTACGACTGGTCGTACGCAGAGGAGAAGCTCCGTTACTTCGAGGAGCATTCCGGCGAGACGAAGTGGCTGATTCGGGTCCGCCTGGGTCTGCTGGACCCGTGGTTCGCCAAGGCTCGCCCGGGCGAGGTACACAACCCGCCCGACGCATCCGGCAGCTTCCAGGGCACGCTCTCCGTCGCAAACGTCCATTGGTCGGTCTGGCTGGAACAGGTCATGCAGCTTATCGGTGACTTCGTCGCGTGGCTACGGACCTCGGCCGTCTGCGCGATGGCGGCGAGCCAGCCTACGCACTGCGTCAACATCGTGGCTGGAACAGCGTGTGCCTGTCGATGCTCAACCTCGGCCCAGCGATGGTACGCAACCTCCCCTCCTTCGCAGGCGGCCACGTGTGGTGTGACATCGACGACATTGTCTACGCCAATCGCTCCATGCTCTGCCTCCACACCGCCTCGGCCGGCGAGAAGACCCTCCGCCTGCCCGCCCCCGCCGTCGTGACAGGTCTGTGGACCGACGAGAAGACGCTTGGCCCTGTCGAGGCCATCGCCGTCGAAACACCGCCCTACCCCACCCGCATCTGGCGGACGGAATATGCGCCGCGGTAACGGCGATTCGGTCGGATAGGCCGGGCACAGTGGGCCGCCGCTCACTTGGCGACCTCTGCCGCGCGTGGTCGCACGACGCTGTTCTCCCTGACGATGACCTTCCCATCGCTGCCCTTGACCATGCGGAACCGATCGTACACCTTGCCGCTCTCGGAGTCGTAGTCCCGGAATCGCACTTCCTTGCCGTCCACCTCGAAGAAGCAGCAATGGTAGAACGTCCTGTCCGCGGCCGGCTTGCCGTTATTCAGGTCGATGTTCGTTTTGAAGAACGTCTCGTCGGTGACCTTGAGGTCGGCATGCTTGCTCGCCGTGCCGCTCGTGATGCATACCGTCCCGTCGGGGTCCGGCTTGCCGTCCCTGATCGGAACGCTCCTGAGGTAGTAGTGCTTGTCGCCGGCCAGGATGAAATCAACGCCATGCCTGTCGAAGGCCTTCGGCCAGTCCACGAACGCGCTGGAGGTCATATACGGCTGGTGCCGCATCACGAAGATCCAGTCGATCCCGGGGTTGGCCTTGGCCGCGGCGAGGTCGGCCTCGAGCCATGCCTCCGTCTGGTTCCGCAGCTTGTCGTTGAGGGTCTCGTCCGTGATGCCCCTCCGGTGCACGGTCACGTTCACGAAGTGCGCGTTGCCGTACTGAAACGAGTAGTTAAACCACTTCCGCATCATCGGGAAGTACCGCTGGAGCACCTCGCCGGTCCCGTCGTGGTTGCCCTTGATGGGAAAGAACGGAGTCGACCTCAGCTGGACCTGCTCGGCATCGAACCACCGCTGCCACAGCGTTTCGTCATCGCCCCGACCGACGAGGTCCCCAAGGACGATGAAGAAATCGGGCTTCAGGCGGTGCGACATCGCGACCACCTTCTTGTGGTACGTGTTGAGGGCCTGGGTGTCCCCGTAGACGGTGAACTTGAAGGCCGCCCCCGGCTTGACCGCCGTGCGGAACGAGGCATCGTCGCTGACGGCATCTCCCGCGGTGACCTTGTAATGGTACACCGTGCCGGCCCGCAGCTTGGCCAGCGTGACCTCATGGTGGTTCTTGTTGGCCGGGCTCGACGCTTCGCTGCCGTAGTCGGCGCTCGTGCCGTAATCGATCCTCCCCCGGGTCGGGATATCGGTCTCCCAACTAATGGTGATCGACGTCTTCGTCACGCTGTGCAGGAACGGCCCTTTGACGAACGTGGCGGCTTGGCTGTGAGAGAACAGCCCGGCCAGAACGAGACCACATGTGGCGTATCTGATGGTTCGGAAGTTCATTGATGCCCGACCTCCTCCGGAAGGCGGATGCTCGACCGATGACGTCCTCCTGCTGAAGGACCTCCATCTGCTCGGGTCGCGATGGACTTCCAGCAGCATCGCGGGGAGTCCTTGCCCGTGGGACTTCGTCCCTTGTCGGCATGGCGTCCATGGGAACATAGCATACCGGTTCGCCGGGCCCGGTGCCGGCGAATCCAGAAAGATCTTCAGCATCCCGTTTTGCTGCAGGCTCCGTCCGTCCTGTCCAGCCGCACCTTGGTCCCCGCCTCCCTCACCGATCCCCTCCCTTTCCATGACCTGGAGATCCTCGACCTTCTTCATGGTGGCCGTTGCCGGTTGGATGAATCGGCAGCAGCAGGAAGCCATCAGCTATCTCACCCCTGACTATTAGCCATCATGATGGTGAACAGTCGGGGGTAAGTCCTTATCACACCAGCGTGACGGGACTATTCGGGGGGACACGGGGCTTGCGGGGTGGCGGCGCGAGGAGAGAATGGGGAAGGCGGGCCAGCGGAGCAGACGGGCCGGGCTCGTTAGGAAGGACGCGAGCGGAAGGAACCGACATGGCGCGAAGGCGACGTTGGACGATGGCGGGGCTGGTGAGCACTGTGGCTGCGTGGGCGGCGGCGGGGGGGCTGTGGGCCCAGGCGGCGATGGGGCGCGACGCGGACCTGAAGTTTGGCGGACCCGGCGCGGGCAAGGGCAAGTTCGCGAGGATCCGCGACCTGGCGTTCGACGCGCAGGGCCGGCTGTACGTCCTTGACGGCGGGCCGTTCAAGCGCCGCGACAAGAACGTCGAGGGCAACTTCCTCGTGCAGAAGTTCGACGCCGAAGGGCAGTTCCTGGGTCAGTTCTCCGTCTACGACGAGAAGCTGGGGACGGTCAACGAGCCGATGCGCCTGGTGATCGACGCCGAAGGGCGGGTCTACGTCACGCAGCCGAAGGCGGGCGTCGTGCAGCAGTTCTCCGCCGCCGGCAAGCTGCTGAGCAAGTATGACGTTCCCGGCGCCTATGCCGTGGCCGTCCAGACGGTCGACGGCAAGCAACGCGTGCTGGTGGCCGCCCAGCCCAAGGGCCGGTCCGTGCCCATTGAGCAACTGGGGGTTCTGGCGGCCGCCGGGCTCGTGGGCCGGCCGCTGAAGCTGACCAAGCCGCTGCGGCGCTGCGACGACCTGGCGGTCGACGCGGCGGGCAATATCTACGCCCACGCTGAGATGAACCAGATCTACAAGTTCGACGCAACCGGCCGGCACGTGCTGACGATTGGCGGCGGGACGCGTAAACGCCGCGAGGACGGCAGCGAACTGCTGACGTGCGTGGCCGTCGACTCGAAGGGCAACATCTACAGCATGGGCTGGGGCGGGCAGTTGGTGCGGTTCGATCCCGCCGTCACGACCGTCGCCCGGCGGGGCGGCAAGTTCACGTGGTACGACTCCTGGGGCTCCGACTCGCACCTGGCGATCGGCCCGGACGACCGGATCTGGGTGGCAGCGGGCGGCTGGGCCGCCGGGCAGGGGCGATACCACTTCCGCCCGGCCGTGCTGCGGACGGAGAAGGACTTCTTCGGCAAGGCCGCCGACGTGGACACGGCGTTGCTGCTGGGCCTGCACGTCCGCGCCGTGCCGCGCCTGCCGCAGCACGTCGCCTACGCGCCGGGGGAGGTGGCGATCGACTTCGTCGTGGACAAGGGCGTGCGGCGCGTGCGGCGGATCGACGTGGCGTGGCAGGCACGGGACGTCTACGGCACGACCGTCGCCCGCGGCTCGTTCGCCATGGAGCTGACCGACGGCGCCGAGGCCACCCGCGAGGTAGGCTTCGCCGCGCCGCGGATGGGCTGGTACACGGTGGAGTTCCAAGTCGCCTCCGGGTCGACGCGGCTGATGGGCGTCGGCACGCACATCGGCGTCACGCCGAAGTGCGAAGGCATGCCCGTGCTCGCGAAAGGTACGTCCGGCGGCGGCTGGGAGGACCCGCTCCGCCAAGCGTTCTGCGGCCTGATCCTGATGCGCGTCCACCCGCGCCCGAAGCAGTTGGACAAGCTGGAGAGCGTCGTGGCTGGCGCCCACAAGTACGGCGTGACGCTGCTGGCGCAGTTCACCGGCAAGACGGAGGCCACAGAGGCGTTCATCCGCGAGGCCGTCACGCGCTTCAAGGGGCGGATCGGCTACTGGGAGATCATCAACGAGCCGAACTTCTCGTTCTCGCCGGCCGACTACGTCAAGCTCTGCCGCAAGCTCTACGCGATCATCAAGGGGATCGACCCGTCGGCGAAGGTGCTCGCCCCGGCCGTCTGCGGCGTGCAGTTGCCTTGGTACAAGGCCTTCTACGAGCAGGGCGGGGGCAAGTGCTGCGACATCCTGTCCGTCCACGACTACGAGGGCCACGAGAGCGTCGACCACCACCACTGGCCGCGGAAGCTCGCCGAGCTTCGGGCGTTGATGGCCCGCCACGGCGACGCGGACAAGCCCGTATGGCAGACCGAGCGCGGCATCCCCGGCGTGCGTGCGGGCATATTCCTCGGCCCGGCTCAGGCCGTCCGCGTGCTGCTGCACCGCAACCTGCTGGCGTCGCTGAGCGTCCCGAGCGAGCACAGCCTCTACTACTACCTCAACCAGGGCGGCTACGGGTCGTATCCGGCGTACCTGTGGTCCGAGCTCGGCCCGCATCCGGCGGCGCTGGCGCTGCGGACGCGATACGCGATGCTCCGCGGGCGGCGCTTCGCTGGGCGGCTGGATTTCGGCCCCGTCGGTAACCGGGCGGTCCTCGGCCTTCGCTACCGCGGAGGAGAGGGCAACGGGGGCGGCGACGTGGTCGTGCTTCAGAATACCGGCACGCCCTCGGTGCCGGTGGATCTGCGCGTCAAGGGCGCGGACGGCGGCGGGCTGACGATCGTCGACGCCTTCGGCAACGAGCAGGCCCTGGCCGTCCCGGACGGCCGGGTGCATCTGGACGTCGGGGTGATGCCGGTCTACTTGCGGCTGCCCGCCGGCGGCGACGTCGAGGCGGTCCGCTGGGACCTCGGCCGCAACGTCGCGGCCATGGCCACCTTCAGCTACTCGGGCAAGGCCAAGCGGGACGACATGACCGTGCTGGCCAACGGCGTGTTCGAGTCGCCGCACGCCGGCTACGGGTCGCGGTACAAGTACTTCGGGGGCGAGATCGAGTCGTTCCCGCAGCATCTGGACATTACCTTGCCTCACCCGCGGACGGTCCATGCCGTGGGCGTCCACAGCCTGCGGGCCGACAACATGCAGACGGCGCTGCTGGACTTCGACGTGCAGGCCCGCCGCGGCGACGCGTGGGAGACGGTCGCTCGCGTGCGGACGCCCCTGCCGGCCAGCACGCCTGTCGTGCAGCGGCACTGCAAGGCGAACACGTGGTACATGGACACGAACTTCCACCTGTGCCGCTTCGCGCCGGTCACGACCGATCGCTTGAGGCTGGTCATTCTGGGGACGACTCGCGGCCTCCTGCCGGACGAGCAGGCCGAGCGGATCACCGGCAAGGACTTCGGCCCGCGGCTGCATCTGCGGGAGATCGAGTTGTTCGCCCCCCGGCCGGCGGTCGAGGTGACGGTGGAGGGCGACACGGGCGTTCGGACGGCCGGCGTGCGTCAGGAGCGGGTCGCGGTCGTTGCCGCCAGCCGTGAGGCGAAGCGGGCCGTCAAGGCCGTCATCAAACCGCCGACCGGCTGGCAGGCGTCGCCGAGCGATGTGGCGCTCACCCCCGCGCCGGGCAGGCCGGCGCGGGCGGCCTGCACGCTGACGGCCCCGAAGCGGATTCCCGCCGGCCCGGCGGCGGTGGACGTCGAACTGCGCGACGCCGGCGGGAAGCTGCTGGACCACGATCGGCTGACGCTGCGTTTCGCCTGCCCCGTGACGGCAACGCCCAAGACCCCGCCGCGGCTCGACGCGGCCCGCCAGCCGATGCCGGTCGTGCTGAAGAACCCCTCCGATGCCGAAGTCCGCGGCACGGTCACGCTGCGGATCGATTCCGCCGACGGCGGCGAGGGGCGCTTCGGGCCCATCGAGGCGGCCTTCGGCCCGATCGCGGCCGGCGGGAGCGCGACGGTCGAACTGCTTGTGCCGAAGCTCAACCTGCTCGGCCGCCCGTGGCGGGCGGAGTACACCGTCGCCGTCAACGGCCTGACCGAGCGGACGGTGCAGGAGATCGCGCCGGTCCAGGTCTGGCGCGTGCTCGGGCCGTTCTCCAATGACGAGAAGAACTCCGCGCACGCGGCCGTCTTTCCCCCGGAGCGCGGGGTCGATCTGGCCGGCGAGTACGAAGTATACGGCGGGGCGAAGGCGAAGTGGCGCCCCGTCGTCACCGACGCGCGGGGCTACGTCGGGCTGGCGACGATTTGGCAGAAGCGCGACTTCGTCTGCGCGTTTGCCGTCGCCTACGTCCACAGCCCGTTGGCCCGCGAGGCGGCCCTGTCATTCGGGTTCGAGGACGGGCTGAAGCTCTGGCTGAACGGCAAACTCGTCCACGAGCACGAGAGCCTCTCGCACGGCGCGAAGAAGGGCGACGTAACCAAGGCCGTCTGCCTGAAGAAAGGCCCCAACGAGGTGCTCCTGAAGCTCACCCAGGGCCACGGCGGCTGGGGCTTCTACCTCGACGTTCTCGGCCCGGACGGCAAACACATGAAGGACATCACGCTGCACGACAGCCCGCAGTGAAGCCCGCCGCGCGCCACTTGGCCTTGACATCGAAACAGGGCAGGTGCGTGTCGTAGAGAAGATAGAGGCGCCCGCCGATGACGACAGGATGTGCCCAGCTCGGGCCGCTGTCCTCGACGCTGAAGGTGCCCTTCATCTCGAAGCTGTCGGGTGTGGCGGACCAGGGGTGCCGCGCAAACGTGCGTTGTTCCAGGAGGTCAGAGTCCTGCCCCGGCAAGGGTTCTCCCGGCTGGGTAGCTATCCCAGCAGTCATGGGGGCACCGAAGTGGCTGAAGCCTGGGAGACAGAAGGCGGCGACAGGCCGTCTGCAAGTTGGCAGGTCGCAATCCGCGTGAACACCGAGACGGCCCCGAAAGACACGATGCGAAGGCCGACCCTTCCTGGTCTGGGGGAAGGCTGGTACGGGCAGGACGCTGCAGATGGACGACGAGTCCGGCCCGCTTCGCCGGGGGGGTGGGTGACAGCATGCCAACAAGAAGCGGCGCGCAACACAAAAACCCGTCTGCGGCGGCGAATCGGCTCAGCCACCGGGCGCGAAAGGCGTCCGGCCACAAGCGGGTGGCGGAGGGGCTCGTAGTACCGATGAAGCCGGGTAACCCCGGTCGAGGGAAGGAGCCCTGATTCCAGGATGCGGACGAAGCGGCACGAGATGAAGGCGATTGACGATGAGTCCAGCGACGCCGGAGAAGATCCAGGCGTTGCAGCGGAAGCTATACCGGAAGGCCAAGCGAGAGCCGAACTGCCGCTTCTATGCGCTGTATGGCAAGGCGTACCGACCGGACATCCTGGCCCGCCGCCGTGCGCATGCTTGGACCGCGTATGGTCCCAGAACCCAGCCGCAGCCCAAGCCTCTTTTCAGCAAGAAGTTCCCTGTTGCTTCAACGGGCCCTCTTCGAGCTGCCCAGCCGGGAGATGAGACGGTAGAATGCCATCCATGGTCATCCAGACATAGCAGTTCATCGTGGTTGCGCTGGCTGGCTGAACCGGCAGCAGCAAGACATTGTGGCGTACTTGACGGAGGAGAACCGCGTGCTCCGCGAGCAACTCAAGGGCAAGCGGATCCGGTTCACGGACGACCAGCGTCGACGCTTGGCTGCCAAGGGCAAGGTCTTGGGGCGCAAGGTGCTCGGGGAGGTCTGCACGCTGGTGACGCCCGAGACGCTCCTTCGCTGGTAACGGACGTTGATCGCGAGGAAGTACGACGGCAGCGCGTAGCGCGGCCCAGGCAGGCCAAAAGCGAAAGCCTCGATTCGGGATCTCGTGGTCCAGATGGCCACGCAGAACATCACGTGGGGCTACGGCAGGATTCAAGGAGCGTTGAAGAACCTCGATCACATCGTCGCTCGGTCGACGATTGCCCGGATCCTGAAGGAGCATGGCATCGAGCCGGCGCCCCAGCGACGCAAAGGCATGTCTTGGGCGACGTTCCTGAAGATGCATTGGGAAGTGCTCGCCTCGACGGACCTGTTCACCGTCGAGGTGATGACGCTCGGAGGTCTGGTTCGGTATCACGTGCTGTTCGTGATGGAGCTGTCGACTCGGGTCGTGGAAAGCGGGCATTGTGCCGGAACCAAATGGCCGGTGGATGGCGCAGGTTGCCCGCAACTTGACCGACGCGTTCGATGGGTTCCTTCGCAACAAACGGTACCTGATTCATGATCGCAGCCCGTTGTTCACAAGCCGCTTCACGGCGATCCTCAAAGCGGTCGGCTTGGACACGATCAAGCTACCGCCGAGGAGTCCGAACCTGAGTCCCCACGCAGAACGCTTTGTGAGATCGATCAAATCCGAGTGCCTGGAAAGGATGATCTTCTTCGGCGAGAGGCAGTTGCGGCATGCTGTCTCCGAATTCTTGGCTCATTATCACGAAGAGCGGAACCACCAAGGCCTCGGGAACGAGCTGATCATACCGGAAAAAGGCGTCGGCGCGGCCCAGGGGGAGGTTCGCTGCCGCGAGCGTTTGGGCGGATTGTTTCGGTACTATCACCGGGCGGCGTAGCAAGGGCAGGGGGAAGAGGGGATAGGCAGGCGGACGGTGCGGAGTGGTAGGGGGGTGTCCCTCGCTGGCAATGTGCGCGGTGTCTCGCGAGCGCCGCGGGAGTCAGTAAAACACCGACGCGATTGGTCGCTCTGCACAGCCGGATGAGCTTTGAGACTATACGGGAAGGGCGATCGACCCGAGAACGACATTCTGGGCCGTCCCCTGGAGCGTGCGTTGGCCTGCCTCAGGCCAGCCCGATATACTGGCCCGATGCCGTGAATGTGAATGGCCCACGTCACTCAGTTGTGACGTCATATTGTGTATTTCCTCTATTCCTTCTTGCCGGCCTTTTCCAGCTCGATCATCGCCTTGGCCATGGCCTCGCCGATCAGACTGTACGTGTAGGCAGATCCCAAGTAGTGGTATTCCTGGTGTGACTTGCCTCGCGACAGTGCGTGATCTCTGGGCGTGGCGATTGCGTCCTGCTGCTTCTTGAGCTTTTCTGCCTTGTCCTTGGAAAGCCCTTCAAGGTAGAGGTTCACTGCGTTGAACAGACGGCCTCTGTTCTCTAGGATATTCCCATAGAACGCCAACTCATTGATGCCCTGCTTCAAGTACTCTGCACGAATGTCGAACCTGCGAACCTCCACGTCCTTCCACCAGGGGTAGTCCGTCACAAGATGCCCATTGAGATACACGTGAAACGAACTGGTGCTGTGAATACAAAGACGGACGTTGGAGACACCCGTGCGTTCGAGGGTAAAGGTTGTCTTCATCAGGAGCATATTGCCCTCACCCCAAGGTGAGCGGATCATCGCCATCCGTTTCTCAACTTCCTTCTTCTGCTTCTCATTCTTATACACGCCCGGTGCCCTGCCCTTGCCGATGGGTGCGTGGCCCTTCTGCCACTTGCTCGTGTCGAAAGCAGGATTCAACCAGTTCGTCAGCGCTGCAGGCGTATCGCCGGTAAGAGTCCTCTCATCGCCTTCCTCGCCCTTCTTCAGGTCCCGGTATTGCTTTTCCGGGTCCAGATCAAAGGTGGTGTACTTCCAGACCCGGTTCTCGGGCGCCGGTGTGCCGATAGCGGTCCAGTATTCAGAGGTGTCCCACAACTCCTGCGCTCGCCTGGTCCTTTTCAGGGCAGCCACCATCTCGTCGTCCCAGAAGTCGGCAGTCTTTACGGCGGCGACGTTTCCCTTGAATTCGGGCATCATAGCCGGTGCAGCCATTGCCTTGCGCAATTCGAGCATCTTTGGGCCGATCTCGTTATTGCCGTTGATACCAATGACGCCGATGACGAACGGCATGTCCGGCGTCTTCAGATCCTTGCGAACGTCTCGAATGAAATGCGCCAGAACATCGCTGTAATAGTCGAAGGAGCCGGGGTAGTAGAATTGGTCGTTGTAGCCCTGGAACCATGCGAAACCGCCGATCTCGTAGCCCTGATTCGGGTCGTATGCGTCACAATACTCGCCCGGGTCGGCGAGCACCTTCCTGATGAGCTTCATCATCAGCCGATAATAGGCTCCCTGGGGAGCCTCGAATTCAGCCTTCATCTCTCTCAACGTCTCTTCAGACGGCGGTTTCCTGCGTCTTCCCCCTTTAGGGGGTACAAATGACCGCAGACCCGCACTTGGCGGCCGAAAGTTATAGTTCAGACTCTTGCCGCCCCAGGCGGTCTTGATGATCAGGATCGGCTCATCGACGGCCCCGTCCATCGCGATCCCAAATCCCAGCTCAGGCCCGATCGCTCCCGTGGCGCCGGCCGCCAACAGCCCCTTCTTCTCGATGAGGGGTCTCCTCACGCCCTTCTTCTCGTCACCCCCGGTGAAGTAGACAATCGAGACATTCTCGTGCGCCCGAGGCTCACCCGCTTCATCAAGGATCTTGTCATGCAGCGCTTTGGATTCTGGACTAAGTGACATACGAGGCACCGTGAGGGGGTGAGCCTTTCCCTGCATATTGGATTGCCCGGCCAGGATGAAGACCTTAAGCGGTTTGCCTGTCCCTAGCTTCGTCGAAAGGCCCGCCAAGGCGGTGGCATTCACCGCGGCCAAGATGGTCACTGCCAGCATGGCGCTGATTCTGTTTCGAGACATGTGTGTTTCTCTTCTCACAACGTGGTTTTTCGGCAATCCCAAAATCCCGCCGTAGCCCGCCTTGCGGGCGAAGGAAAACGCCCGGGCCTACCCACGATCGGGGCTAACGCCACTCGCACCATCTCTGTAGCATCTGTGCTCTACGCATGAAATGAATGTCGATTTGCCCTAGCGCCGTTGGTCTGTGCCGTCTCCGTCCGCTTCGAGGTACGGCTCAATGCTTCTGAGTTCAACGTCCTGATCAAGAGTAGCGAGGATCTTCTGCCACGCTGTTTTGCACTTCTTCACCTCGCCCGGTTTCCGGCCTTTTATATACCGTTCATACTCCCGCTGCCGCATCTCCTCCAGGTAAGGCTTGACCGCGGACCCGTAATTGGACAGTGCCTCGAATGCGGCGGGAACGCGGGCAAACTTGCCCCACCCTTCCTGATACAGGTAGTTCAATGCGAGAGGCAGGCCCTCTTTGAACCTGTTCCGGGCCAGCAGTATTGTGCCATTGGCCCTGACGCCGCCGGAAAACATGACGCCGCTGGGCGCCTTGTTCTTTGCCGCGCGGTAGATGTCGCCGTAGAGTTGCTCCAAGTCGTCCTCTTTGAGGTGGGTATAGACGTTTGACACGGCCGAGCGCGCGGCGCCATTGGGGTTGGTGAGCAGGGATTTCACTGCGGGGATCAGGAGGGATCGGTCCAGCGTGTCGATGCCCTGACCGTCGGGGTAGTAGCCTTTGTAGTCTCTCACACGGCCGCCGTAGAAGAGGATCCCGGCGATTGCATTGTGCAGCTTGTGCATCGGATCCTGCTCGGGTTCATCGATGGCCGCCTGCTTTAGAAGGGCATTGGTCGCCTTGACGACGGCTTGTCCCAGACCGTTGCCCTTTGTGCGTCCCCCCCGCTTTGCAAGGGAAGTGACGGCGAAATACCGCAGGGCCAGGTCTTTGTTCTTCTCGACCCTGTCCACCAGCGCATTCACGGCTTCCACCGACCCGCGACCGGCATAGTCGAGCCCACGGCAGGCGCCGTAGCGGGTGTAGCGGTCGGGGCTGTCCAGCATCGCGATCAGTTCCTGGACCACGTTGTCATCGCGCTCGCCGAGTTCCACGGCCGCCTGATCTCGAACCACGGGAGACCAACTGCCCAGATCGGCGAGCAACTGCTTCACGGAGAGGTTCGATGGATCGTAAATGGCGGCGGCCACAGTCGACTTCAGGTCTTTACCGGTGATAGGCGGGAGGCAACCGCCTTTGCCGGTGAGGTAGATCGCCTTGCGCGGCAGGCAGTGTTGCATGAGCCGGACACCTGTGGTGCTCCAGCCCTCGTACTTGTGGGGGTCCTTGGGAATCTGGAACTGGTAGACGTACCCGCCGTCGGGCCGGCGCTCGAGTTCGGTGAACCAGCGCGTATTGCGGACGAACGATTGCGCCGCCTCGGGGCCGCCCCGAGCCGCGCCGAGCGCGCCCCACACCCACGAGAAGAAGTTACCGGTGTGCCCGCGCTCTTTCCCGTTGTAGGAAGCCAGCGTCGAGCGGGTGAAGAAGTCGGCGGGCTTCTTTTCACGGGCCAAGTCAAACAGCACGGCCGTCATGGCGGTCTTGCCGTTGTTGTCATGGCAATCTGCCGGGGGGTGGTCGCCATACGGAACCGTGCCCTTGTCCGTATACCAGCGGTAGAAGTTCAATGACCGGACGACCGCTTTGTCGATGGCTACTTCCTCGATCCCGCACTTCTGCGCCAGCATCAGCGATATCGCGCAGGGGACGCTGGCACTGTTCATCGCTCCGTAGGCGCAAGGCGGCCCGTAGAGCCCATTTTCCTTGACCGCCGCCATGCCGTGACTCCACGTGCCCACGCCGCTCTGGCCCAGCGCCATGTAGGTGGACAGCGCCTTGATGCCCGGCAGAACCGCCTTGTCCTTCGTGGCCAGACAGTACTCGGTCAGGAACAGGTTTCGGTAGGCGGCGTGCCACGTGCCGATTCCCTTGTCACCGTGGATGTCGTATGCCTCGCTCTCCGCGGCAATCGCGCGGGCATACTCCCGGAGCACCTGCATGCATTTCTCTTCACCAGTGGCCAGAAGCCCCAGGGCATCGGTGAAGGCCCAGATGCTTCCGTTGGGACTGCTCTTCCCATCTCGGCTGCTGTGGAACAGCCCTTTCTTGACGATGGCTTGCGCGGCCGCATCGATGAGGGCCTTGGTCTTCTCACACGCATAGGGCGCGGTGTCGCTGAAGGTACCCATGACTGGAAGGTTGATCGTGGCCGGCAACGTCTTGCCTTGGCGCCAGATGTTCAGTACCAGTTTGCCGCGATGGTTCTGCTTCTCTGCTTCGGTGATGGCCTCGGCAAGCGTATGGCGGCAGTCGCGGGTGAACCGGGCGCCGGGTTTCCGCGTTCCGTCAGCGTACGGTGAGATGACGCCCAGGATCACGTCGCCGTCCTGCAGGACGCCGTCCGCGGGCGTGCCTGGCGCGACGCTGTGTATCTGAATCATGCGGGAATCTTGTGTCGGCTCGTAGCCCCCGGTGCCCCATATGTTTCCAAAAGCGCCGGTCGGACCGAGGTTCCACGGGCAATCGGTCGTCACCGGCTTCTCGCCCTTGGTGTAGTCCGGTTCGACCTGTGGTGATTTGCTTGCCTTGCCCCAGGTCGGCTGCGTAAATAGCAGCAGCCCCAGCGTTACCAGTGTCGCGACAGTTCGTCCTCGGCCACGATTCCGTGTTGTTGTTATTGCTGCTGCCTGCATTGATCGTACTCCTGGATAGTTTTTGTTCGTCTGGCGCTGCCATCGACCCCGGATTCATAGGTCGGGCCGACACGAATTTCGTCGAACTGGCCTTCGCCCTGGAGGACAAGGAGACGGAGCTTCGTCTGATCAATGTTGAGGGGCACAGAAGCGCGGCCGTGTTTTTCGGGTTGCTCGAGGCCGTGTCCTGGCGTGTAGGGGACGAAGCTGTCGTTGTCGCCGTTCTTGCCCCGATTCTGGGGGCACGAGTATGGGGATTCTGAGGGATTCTGGGGACGCCATACAAAACTCTTGTGTGGCTGATCTGGTGAGGGCAAACTTCGGCCATGGCAAGGCTTGCATGAGCTGTCGTGCCGAAGAAGCGGGGCTCGAAGCCGAAGCGGCAGGCGCCCTGATAGCGAGTTATGTATGGTGTCCACAGAGCCTATTAACCTCATCGGCAGAGAGACTCGCGAGACATTGTTCGTGTTACGGACTCCTAGATGCCGGAAATCCATTTTCGGTAGAGGTATGCCTCGATTCCAGCCCGTTCTGCAGGACTGAGCTTCCCGTCGAAAACCAGGACCTCGGCGATCTTACCCTCCCAGTGGCCGTCGGTCCGCCGGAAGCCCTTCTTGACGGGCTCGGGAAACTCATAGGTCGCTACATGGAAGTTGGTTGGCATCGGTGCAGTCAGCGGGTTGACCTTTCGACCGTTGACGAATACCGCAATCGTCGGGGTGTTTTCAGCGATACCGCGCGACATCAGGCGTTTGCCGTATTCGCCGACGCCGATGAACTTGCTCAACTCGCGCCAGGGGGCCGTGCCGACTGACGAGAAGCTGTGTTCTTCGCGGACCATGAAGATGGTCTGGTAGCCGGCGACCGGCTTATTGATGCTCTGGAGCCAGATCGTCTTCCAACTCGCAACGCCGAGGCCATTCTGCATGTTGGGCATGTAGTAGACGAAGTCGGAGAAGTCGACACCGCCGGCCTTGCCTTGCCAGCCCATAACGGCGCCGCGGCGCGGGGGGTGGGTATCGACCTGTCCGTCGCCGTCGATGTCGGAGGCGTCGAGCCACATCAGCAACTTGGCGCTCTTGACCTCTTTGGGGTCCGCCGGTCTGGCCTGTGGAGCGTCGTCGGCCGATGCGAACGCGAAGCCGACTCGGTTGTTGCTGATCGCGCCGGTATTGGCGTCCTGCAAGGCCACATAGGTGTTGCCCGCCCGCGGCGGCGCGAATTCGTTGCCGACACAGAAGGGCTTGTCTGCCTGTCGGGGATGCGTGTCGTAGAGCAGTATAAATGTCCCGCCGTCCTCTCCGGATGCACTGAGCGTCATCTTGCCGTCGGCGACCTTACCCGACCACGTGGCATCGCCGGATCCTTGGTCGCGGACGGTCAGCGCGCGTGGCGCTGTGCCCTCGCCGCGGGTCTGGACTTCGACGGTCTTCGCTTCGGCATCACGGCCGTCGACGAATGCTCGGGCGCTGATCCAGTATCCGTAGTCATTGCGGCTCTTGCGGTCGGCGTCGATAAACAGTCCGCCCTTGTTCTGTATGACGTACGCCTCGGCGGGGTAGGTGCGCCCGTCGGGCGTCGTGTACGTACCGGTGTAAACGCCGTGAGGGAAACGCGGCAGATAGGGGGGGTAATCGTTGGCGAACCAGAGGTACTTGCAGCCTTCGGGGGCGCCGGAGACGCGGACCTTCCCATTGGCCCCGCGGGCAAAGGTGAGTTTCGGTGTCAAG